>JACCDG011074003.1_pt1 | contig 21464 bp, 16 predicted proteins | sample 7442471 | NCBI WGS metagenome assembly JACCDG01 (sample SAMN15323444, study PRJNA562643) | freshwater metagenome | isolation source: river surface water | place: USA:Blue River Watershed | collected 2017-08-17 | reverse complement strand
CTCTATTGAATTTCAAGACGAAAAATTCAAACCCATAGTTAATTTGGATTTTTCTCAAAGAACGAAAGACCAGCAGTATAAAAGAACTTATTTGCTTTTACAATTACCAATTGAATTTACTAACTTATATAAAATATGGGATGGAATATTTAAAATAATAGAAGATAGTACAGATTATAGTTACTTTTTTGGTAACATTTTTCTCTACTTGCATATGTACTGGGAACTTAAACCCGAGTCAATGAACAAATTGAATTTTTTCCCAGCCAACTTTGACACCATATTAGCTAAATCAAAAAATAAAGTTATACCTTTTAATTCTTATGATTGCAATTATAAGCCAAACTGGTGTCGTAATTACTGCATTGTTTACAAGTATTTTCAAGAATTATTATGTGTGTTAAAAGCCCATGGGGTCCAATTAAAACCCGAATATGAAATTGAAATTCAGGACTATAAACCCGACGAATATAAAAATTATATTAAATGGAAAAAAACTAATGGGTTTATGGACAGAACCATAAAAACAAAATTCAACGAATCTAATAGCAAAAAACAAAATAAAAATATTGTGGTTTAAGTTGGGTTTATTGGATTATAAAATAAAAATTGATTTAATATTATAATAAAATTAAAGTTTAACATACTGCACCAAGTTATAAACAATTTAATGAATGTGGTGTTTAAGAAGCTTATTTTAAATTTTTTTATTAATATTATTTTTATTGATGATATCAAAAAACAAATCCTATGGTGTCAAGTAAAAATATTTGGGGCATTATTATTGTTGCGGTTTGTAAAATTTTGATAGTGAAAAAATAGTTTTAAACGACTATAATTTTAATTAAGATAAAATAAACAGAAAAACTATTATTAAATTATTACAATCACATAAGTTAATTAGCGCAGTTAAAAATAGTATAAGTGAAAGTTTAATTTTAAATAATCCAAATAAAATTAATGAGTTATTAGATGAAATAAATGATGTTTTAGACAATAATTAGTATTGAATGCTGAACTGGTTAAACGGGAAAAAAGCAAAACCAATTAAAAAATAAATAAAAAATATTAATTTTCATCTTCTGGGTAAAATAAACAATGTGAAATTTCTACTTCAAGTCCTAGTGGACCATAATATTTTTCCATTGCACTTCGAAATTTTTTTAAATATAAATCACATGGATGTTTTTTTTTCATTTTAATATTTGATGGATTTTCATAAAAAGCATAATATTCCTTTCGGATGGAGTTTCCTGGGTAAAATTTGTATTCGATTGTTTTTAATTCGGGACATTGAGCTTTTAAAATTGATTTAATTGAACTGGATATATTATTAACCAAAGAAATTTCAGGACAAATAAATTTAAGCCCAATATTAGCTCCATCCGTATCAATATTGTTAATAGTCCATTCTTCTGGAAATTTATAATCAAAATAGTATTTAACAATTGTTATTTTACTTAAAAATGGTTGAGTAGAAATAAAAACACATTTATTTGCACTACCAATTAATGTCAACCATTTTAAGTTTGGTAGTGTTAGTTGAGTAACTTTTGTATGGGGACCAATATTAAAAATTTTTAATAAACTTCCATAATATTTCTCCATTAAATTAGTCCATGTAAGTTGGTTAATGTGTTCTTGATTGTTTTTTGGTTCCGGTAATAAATTTGTTAAAGTTAATTTTTTCTCAGCAGAACCAAAAAAAAATCTTGATGGTATTTCCAATTGTGTTAAATTATAAAATTGTTCTAATTTTGTCCAATTGATTTGTTTATAACATAAATCATGTGTATTAGTTTTAGCTTTACCAGTTGGAATATAAATACATTTTGTATTTGCTGGAAAAGTTAATAAATAAGAATTAATATAATTAATTTGAATATTTGATTCAGGATATTTTTGATATACTTCTAAATCCTCAAATATTCCCAGTGAAATTTTTGGTATAAAACGAGGTAAATTATTTTGGTTTGTTTCAGTAAATATAATTTTTTCAATTATTGATAAAGATTCAATACTAATTTGCATTAAATAGTTTGTGGTAGAAACTTTTCGGTACTGAATTTTGTATTGGGTTGGTAATTTAATTCCAGATTGTTCTAATTCACATATTTGACCAATTAAATTATAAAAATTTTCGAGAGAAAAAAACTTTAAATCGAACTGTGTAACTCGCGCAAAATATTCGTCACCAGTTAAATGGTCAACAATTGTAATTATAACACTATCAGAATTATATACATTTGATACAATATTAAACATTAATAAAATAAATAAGATAATTAAATATTATTTATAATCAATTTTTTTGTTATATTTTATTTATAGTTCCATTTGGTAATTTTATAGTACCTGCAATTAATTTACCATTAGAAAAAGTGCCAGTTTCAACTTTACCCGATCTGTGTGTAATACTACCAGAAATGATTTCTCCATTAGAAAAAACTCCTTCAATTATTTTACTTTTTTTACTTGTTATTTTACCGGGACCTTCAAGTTTATTATTTTTAAATGTACCTTCGAATTTAACATCTAAATTTCCTGTAGTAATGCTACCTTTTACTAATGAACCATTTGAAAAGTCACCTTCAATAATACTACCATTTGATTTAGTAATTTTACCCGGACCATATAACTTGCCATCAGAAAAGTTACCTTCATGAACTTCATTACTGGGATAAATTGTTTTCTTTCCTTTTACTAATTTCCATTTAATAAAATCACCTTCTAATTTTTCTCCTGAAATAATTTCTCCTTGAGCAAATTCACCTTTAATAATTAGACTATTTGTAAAGTTAATTTCTCCTTGTTTAGCATTATCTTGTAATGATATATTTTTAAGGTTTCTTATAGTACCTTTTCCGTGTAATTTACCATTGGAAAATTCACCTTCATGAACCTCCTTACTTTTTAAAAATAAAATTTTCCCTTTGCGTAGTATTTCATTGGTAAAATCACCATTTTCTATACGATCGTTAGGATATTTAATTTCCCCTTTTGTTAGCATAAAATCAACCCATGTCCCACTTGCTTCATAACCTGATTTATTTTTATAAGTACCATTAATAAATTGTTTTTTATTCCATTCACCTTCATAAATGTCTCCATCTGAAAATGTTTTTTTCCCTTGTACTAACCAATAATCATCAAATGTTCCCTCAAAAATATCTCCATTTGGATGAATAATTTTACCATCAACAAGTTCTCTATTAACAAATTTTCCATTTTCAACACGTCCATTTGGATAGGCAATTTTACCTTCAATAATATCAAAATTATTAAATAATCCAGTAATTTCTATACCATTTGCCGTTTTCATTCTACCAATACCAGTTAATTGACCATCAACCCATGCGCCTTCATATACTTCACCATCAGAAAATAATTCTATTCCTTGTCCATTAAGTTTATTATTTTTAAAGGTTCCTTTTACATAAAGTCCATCAACTATTAATTCACCTTCAGCGTCTTCTAAATATAAATAGCCATTAGAATTTTTAACTCCAGATTTTATTTTTCCTTCAAAAAATAATTCAGGTAATTCAATTTTTCCTTCAAAGTTTATGATTGGAATATCAGCTATTTCATGGCCAGTTTTTATTTTAATAGGTACAAATTTTTTTTCTGAAAGTTTATTAATATTAATACACAAGTCATTATCTGTTTGTTCTATATTAGTTTTTTTTAATCCAGTACATTTATTTGATTTTTTATCATAAGAATAAACTTCAATACTATTAAAACCAAATGATTTATCAGCTGATTGTGCTAAAACACGGTTTTTAAATGTATTAATATCATCTTCCGGTTCTAAATCAACTTTATATTGAATTTTTGAATCTGTTTTTGAATATACGTTTACATCACGACCCCCTAATTGTTGTTTTAGTTTTAGATATTTTGATTTATAAAGTAAATATTTATTTTTAAAATTTTGATTTGACATATCCATATAATAACAATTATAAAAAAATTATTGTATGGGATTTCCCATTTTAATAATCAACAATAACTATTGTAGTATTATCAGCATGTGTGTGGGAAAAAATTTTACCAACTTGTTCATAACCACTCATGCAAATTTCTTCAGCTGACACATTAAAATCAATTTGATTAATTTGTTCTTGTTCAGACCAAGAATTAAAATATCCATCAGACGCAACTAATAATCTTGCTTTTGTTCCTTGGGGCCAAATAACTCTTGTTACATCGGGTTCAGCTAATAAAAACTCACAAGACCAATCACCAATAGCACGAGTCATATTAATTTTTTCTCCATTTGCATGAAAATATATTGCTGGATCTTTTGACATATTTGAAACAAATCCTCCTTTTTGTTTAGAATGAGGTGTATGAACATAACTTATAGTACCATTTTCAATAACTGGTGTATATACATTAATTTCATGCACTCGAGCTTGAGTAGCATATTTAACCATTGCACCTGCATTTAAAACTCTTTCAACTTCTAACATATTTTTACAATTATGATCACAAGTTGTGCGAATTACACCATCTATTATTTTTGTAGGAATTAGTATTCCGTTAGTTTCACATTGAACAAATGCAGGTTCAACCGATAACTTTATTAAGGCTTCACAATCACCAACATTTGCTGAAATAAAACACCCATCAAATAAAATCCCAATAGTTGCAGTTGTTCCTCCTAATCCAGAACTAAATTTATCTTTTAATATCCCAGTTACTTGTTCAAAAATATTTTTTAAATTTGTTACGGGGTCTGAAATAATTTGATTCATTTGTTTTACTACAAATTGTGGTAAAATAGATGCAACACTATTTGCAAATGTTCGACCATGTAATCCATGGCCATCACAAACACATACAATAGTATATTTTGCTTCATTTATTGTTTCAGTTATAACAGAACAAGCATCTTGGTTTTCTTTTCCTGTAATACCAGTTGAACCACCCATTTTCCAAGTTACAAATGTAATATTTGAATCATATTTACTAATGGTTTCAGGAGTTGGATGTGCTGGTTCATTTGCTTGAATAATTGTACTGCGATTTATGCTTTCCAAAGAAATTTGAGAAGACCCGTCTGATGCGGTAAGGTAAGAATTATCGACAATATCGGTAAAATTAGCCATTAAATATTTAATTTTATACCCAGTATAAATTATTATTTTTTCAATATTTTTACATTGGGCTTTAAAAGTTAGTTTTTAATAAAAATATACGTTTTTACAAGTCTATACTTCAATATCCTTTTGTTTAGGATTTTTTTTAATTTTTCCATTAACATACAGCCCATATAATTCGCCTTTTGTGCCGGATGAATTTTTAATGTATACATTCACACCTTCTAATAAATAATAGTTACCTTTAATATTTATTTCTATCGCATTTGGCTCTTCGTCTTCTGATTCAGTATCTGAAGATAATTCACTGTCTGAATACATTTGATTTAATTTATTAATTTTTGTTATTGTTGGTGTTTTTTCTTCATACATTTTTTTAATTGTTTTTGTTTTTTTGCAAGTTCTTCGCCTTCTGACTCGTCAAAATCAGAATCCATAATATTGTCAATATTTTTTAATGAAGTCCATGTTTCAAAAACTAAGTCTCTATTATTATAAGATATTAAATTTAAATCATTATAATATCTTTTAAGACTTTTTCTATTCATAAATAACTGATCCTTTAAGGTTTTTAATTTATCAGTATAATTACTACGTTCAATATCAGTAAATTTTTTATTTTGTGCTATTTGTTCAAGTTTTTTTAAATTTGAAGTCATTATTTTATCAAATAAAGTAATTTTATCTGTTTTAACAACTGTATTTGTATCTGGGTTTATAACAGATGCATGTTTGTCATTTAGTGCAGTAACGCAATAAGAATGATTTTCAGGAAGTGTTTTATTAAAATTTATGTATTGAATTAAATGTGTTAAACTATTTAAACCTTGTTGCATAATTTCTCTTTGTGTTTCAATTGAAATATTATTTATGCTTTCATTTCCTGGTGGTGTAATTATATATTGATTAATTTGAGTTGTGTTTAATGTATTATTAATAACAACTGGTTTTAATTCAAGTTCTTTTATTTTTTTTGTCAATTGATTAACTTTATCTTCCAGTGAACCTGCCTTACTTTTTTTGCAGTCTTTCTCATGTCTCCATTTACTTTGTCTGTGTTTAAATGTTTTATCACAAAATGAACATTTATTTTCTTTATTTGGTTTTATTTCCTCTTTTTTATGATGAATTCTAATATGTTTTAATAATCCTCCTCTTGTTTTATAATTTAAATTACAAATATGACAATTAAAATTTTCCATTAAATATATAATTAAATTTTATTTTTAAATAAAATTAATTTTAAAAAAAAATTAATGCTTACATTAAATCCATTATAACAGTTATAATGGATTTATATTTATAAATTGTTGTTATAACAATTATTATAATTTAATAATTTATAAAAAATAATAATACCATATGTAAACACTTATTTTTTAATTTATCCAATGATATTTTTAATTTATCCAATGATATTTTTAATTTAGTAAAATTATTTGGTTTTATAAAAAAATTTTTCGCGTGGACTTGGTAAGCCTTCAATGACGTAAAATCCATTTTAAATAACATAAAATATTTAAATCTATAAGAATTCAAAGTATGTATCATTATAAAATTATTTGGTTTTTATTTTAATAATATTGTCATATGTTGATCAAATACTTTGAAATGGATTTAGATGTAAATATTTTGTAATCTATTGTGACGCTTATTTAAAAAAGTTCCACATACGTATTATAATTAAAAAGTATTTTTACATATGGTCGAATGCATAAATAAAAATACTTTACATACTATTAGATATATAATCAACTAAAAATTTATTAATATAAAAAATGTAAACAATTTTATAAATAAGCAAAGAAAAACAAAGGGTTGCGCGCGCGCGAGACAATTTTATAGTAAATAATTATTTTAAATCCACAAAAAATAAAACAACTAATTATTTACTTACATTTTACTTACAAAATACTTACTTTTAAATCCACAAATAAATATTTGCTTACATATGTATTATTTGTAAAAATAATATTAAATGTAATTTTATGATTATTATACTTAAGAAATATTTTTGTTAAAAACTTAATTAATTTTAAAATGGATTTTACGTTATTGAAGGCTTACCAAGTCCACGCGAAAAATTTTTTTATAAAACCAAATAATTTTACTAAATAAAAAGTAAAAAAAATTGAGTTTAACCTTGTTTAGTACCCAATAATTATAACCCAATAATAATATGTCATTACCGCCTATTTCAGACGAACAACAAAATGTTGTTGAAGCAATTGGAAAATCACAAAATGTAATTGTTGAATCAGTTGCAGGTAGTGGTAAAACAACTTGTAATATTTATATAGCAAAATCATGTCCAACAAAATCAATTTTGCTTTTAACATATAATGCAAAATTAAAAATGGAAACTAGAAATAGGGTTAGTATGCTTGGTATTGCAAATATAGAAACACACAGTTATCATAGTTTTTGTGTTAAATATTACAATCCAAAATGTTTTACTGACTATCAAATTATTAACATTGTAAAAGCTAATACCATCCAAGTTAAAAGTTTTCGTTACGATTTAATAATTTTAGATGAAGCTCAAGACATATCCCCTTTATACCATCAATTAATTTGTAAAATTTTTGTGGATAATTTTAATCCAAACTGTCAAATATGTTTGCTTGGTGATAGGGCGCAATCAATTTATGATTTTAACAGAGCTGATGCACGATTTATTATTTATGCAGATAAAATATTTAATTTGAATATGTACTCTTGGGTTCGGTGTGCATTATCTCAAAGTTACCGTGTTACAAATGAAACGGCTCAATTTGTAAATAATTGTATGGGAAAACAATTTGGAATTAAATCAAGTAAAATAACAGGTTCCAAACCAAAATACCTAATTACTGATTCATTTTCAGATTCTATTTTTTGCAAACAATTTGTTGAATTAAAATCTTGTTTAAAAAAATATAAACCAGAAGAAATATTTATTTTGGCACCCAGTGTTAAAAATGAAAAATCCCCCGTAAGACAATTGGAAAACCTAATAAAAAAAAATTTAAAAAATGTACCAGTTTATGTGCCTGTATCAGATGAGGAAAAATTGGATGAACAAGTTTTACACAATAAACTGGTATTTTCAACATTTCATCAAGCTAAAGGGCTGGAAAGAAAAGTTGTTTTTGTATATGGTTTTGATGACACATACTTTAAGTTTTTTAAGAAAGATAAAGACCCTAAAGTTTGTCCAAATGAATTATATGTTGCTACTACCCGAGCATTAGAACATTTAGTTTTAATTCATGGAATAACTAATGGTTATTTGCCATTTTTAAATAAGAATGCGCTTGATAAATATGCAACAGTTATAAAAGACGGTGAACTACAATTACAAAAGTATCAAGTTACAAAAACTTATGAAGTTTCAGTAACTGATTTAATTAAACATTTACCTGTTGATGTGCTTAATAATTGTATTGAATATTTAACTATTAGCAAAGTAAAACCAAAAGCTGATAAAATAAATATTCCGTTTAAATCAGAACAATTACAAGGTTATGAATCTCTAGGAGAAATTACAGGAACAGCAATACCTTCTTATCTTCAATATAAAACATCAGGAACCATGTCAATATATAATGAATCAGTTCAATATAGTAAAGAAACAAATATAGAAGACATTGACCAAACCAATTCACCAGATTTTCTAGATTCTGACTGTTCAGATTCAGACAATGAAATATCTTTACCAAAATATAATTTAGAAACTATCAATTTAGCTAAATTAAAACCGGATGAACTATTGTATATAACAAATTATTATTGCGCAAAAAAATCAGGATTCTTGTATAAAATTTATCAAATAACAAACTATAATTGGTTATCACAAGAAAACCTTGACTTGGCATATAACAGATTGGTTCAATTAGGTATTAGTAAAAAAGCTAAATACGAACAATATTTTGAAATTTCAAAGTTATCTGAACTACTTGATAGACGATTATATGGGTATATTGATTGTATTGATGGCAAGAATATTTATGAATTTAAATGTGTGAATAAATTAGAAAATGAACATTATTTGCAATTAGCGGTTTATATGTTTTTATATGAATCAAATATTAGAAAACAAGCAAATAATACAACAGCTGTTCAAATAATATCAAACCCAAATAAAACAAACATGCCAGATTTATATTTAGATATGGTTGCTTATTTGGAAATAAATAATAAAAAACTTCTTACAGAAACAAAAGCAGTTGAGCGTACACGCTTACAAGATTTAAATAATCGAATAATGACTTTAATAGCCCAACAATTTGGCCATTTAACTAAACAAGAAGAAAAAACTCAAACAAATAAAACTGAATCTGAACCTAATAATTATTACTTGTATAATATATTAACTGATGAAATGGAACAAATATCTTGTACATATGAAAATTTAAAAGAAATGTGTAAGTATTTATTTCATGCAAAATATTTTGGGTCAAAAGAAGTTCCAGATGATATATTTTTAAAAGAAGTATGTGGGGTTTTATTCCAATATAAAAAAATTATTGCTGATGCGTTAGCTGATAATGAAGAAATTAGCAGTAATAATAAACTAGTTAATACAAACAATTTAAATATTATTGAATGGCAAGGTAAATTATATTTTATTCAAGACTCAAAGGCTTATCAAGTTAAAAAAGATGGTTCAAAAGGTAGATTATATGGAACTTATGTAAATTCTCAAATAATAAAACATCAGCCAAAATTAAAAGAAATTGATATTTAACACGTCATACTATAAAAACAATCAGCACATGCCACACAATCAGATAGTGCACGGTGGTCTTGTTTAAATTCTTGTTTAAATAGAAATTTATAAAGTTCAACTAACTTTGGTCTTTTATTTATTTTCATAAATTTTTTTCCTAATTCCATAGTACAAATTTTTCTTTTAGATTCAATTTTATTTGCTAATTCTGTTTGTTTTGCCCGATACGATTCAGCACTAATAATATCCATATCAAAGTTTATGTTGTGACATACAAATGCACTTACAATGTCTAAATCATTTGATAATTCAGCCAAAACTTCACCAATAGGTTTTCCACTACTTATTGCATCAGCTTGTGTAATTCCGTGTACAAATGAATTAGTAATTGTCCAATTATCTGGTTTAACTAATGAATCATATTCTTTAATTTTTTTTCCAGTTTCATCATAAATAATATAACCAAGTTCAATTAGTCTGGCTCCATTAAATTTTTCCCAATCTTTTGGGTCGCGTCCATTTGGAAATCCTGTTGTTTCTGTATCTAAAACCATTATTCCTTGTTTTTCAATTGAAGGTTTTTTTATACTCATCATCCAACATAACTTGGATGAAAAATCAGCCTCTTCTTCAATAATTTTAAAGTTATTTTGAATAAGAACTGGAATTAAATCTTGATGATAATTTTTAGAGTCAAAAACAAGAAGGTCAGCATTTGGTTCCAATAACCCAGTAATAAAGCTAATTTCCTCCTGTATCATATCAATTGGTGAATCCAAATTAGAAAGTTGTCCAAAGTATCCATTACAAACACAAACTGAAAAAATTGTAGAAGGTGAATTTTCCAAATTATCAATATGTACAAATTGTAAATTTGGCAAATAGCCTTGGATAAGTGGTAAATCAGTACCAGCCCATAAAATAGAACCGGACAATTCTTGTTTTTCTGTAAAATATTCAAGGGATTTTTTAATTGAAGGCTTTAAAGCTTTTACAGTACTTGTTTTATCATCAAATTGTCCATATAGTGAACCTTTAATTTTTTTAATTTCATATACTTTACCATCATTTAAAATATATTCAGTATCTCCAATTAAAATTAGTTCATCTGGTTTGTTTGAATCAATAGGTTTTGATTTTGGTTTGGATTTTAGTAGTTTTTCAACTTTATCATTTTTAGTTTTTTCTTTAATGCTTGGAAGTTCCGGTTTAGCTTGTTCGAGTAAAATATATTGGTCGTATCCTCGAGCAGTTTTTTTATCAGGAATAATTTTATTTTTAACTAAACGAGAAATAATACCACCAGGAGCCCTCTGATAAATTTGCGCTATGGAGATTATATCAAGTTTATCTTCATTATATAATTTAACCAAAAGTTCATCTTCTTGTTGTGTCCATGGTTTGCCTGCATTTATATTATTTGTTGATGTCATTAATAGATAAAATTATGTTATTATATTAAATGGGTTTCAATTTTTACTATGTGCGTATTCTACAGGATATCAAATAGTAAAAATATTGATTTTTAATTTGATTACTATAAATTATTATTATCTAATGGAAACATCAAATGAAATAAATGTAAATAAGTGGTCAACACAATCGATAATTAACTATGTATCAAATGTTGTTAGTCCTTGGTGGAAGTTTAACATGGATGATATTTATGGTGATAGAGGAGGAATTCCATATCCTGCTATTGAAGAATTAACTCATTTATATTTTAAAGCAGATAGTAAAATACAAAAACAACAAACTAAAGAAGAATGTGACCTTATGTTAGAACAACTTAAACAATTAAATATTGGTCAAGTTGAAATAGTTAAATTTGGTGGAATTGGCAAATTTATTTCAATTGAATTAACATGTAAAGTTCTTGTTATTCAGCAACATAAATATAGTCAATTTGTTAATGCAAATCAAGAAAAAATTAATCAAATGCATCAATTTGTTGATAAACAAGTACCAAGAGAATTTATTGGATATTATTTGTTTTTTAAACAAATTTAAAAAAATTGATTGGATAATACTTTACACTTTAATTTATTGTAAACTAATGAACCCAATAATAACAAGATTTCCTCCAGAACCTAATGGATACCTTCATATTGGTCACGCTAAATCTATTTTCATCAATTGGGCTCAAGACAATCAATGTCACTTGAGACTTGATGATACTAATCCATCAGCAGAAAAAGCGGAATATGTTGAAAATATTAAACAAGATTTATTATGGCTTGGACTTGACCTTGGACACATAACATGGACATCAGATTATTTTGATAAATTACATGAGTATGCTAAATTACTTATTGATAATGGTTATGCTTATGTAGATTTTACTTCACCAGATAAAATAAAAGAAGAAAGAAAGCTTGGTATTTGCAATGAATTTAGAACAAAACCAATCGAATGGAACCAAATTGAGTTTGAAAAAATGACACAAGGTGCCTATGTTAATTCAGAATGTGTGTTAAGATTAAAAATTGATATGGCAAACGTAAACTATACATTACGCGACCCAATTGCTTATCGAATAAATCAAATACCACATCATCGTACAGGCTCAAAGTGGCATATTTATCCATCATATGATTATTCACATGGTATTGTTGATGCTCTTGAAAAAATTACAATTTCTTATTGTACTGATGAATTTTTCATTAGACGCGACCAATATTATTGGCCAGTAAATAAACTAATTGAATTAGGTGTTGAGCTGGTTCCTGCCCAAGTTATTGAATATGGTAAATTATCAATAGCAAATAATATTTTATCAAAAAGAAATATTAACAAGTTAGTTTCTGATGGTTTAGTATCAGGACATGATGACCCTAGATTACTAACAATTAGAGGACTAAGACGAAGAGGATTCACTCCAAAAGTTATTAAAAAAATAGCAGGTTGTTCTGGTTTTGACCGTAAAGAGTCAGTGCTATCGACTGATTTGGTTGATAGCTTTTTAAGAGAGGAACTAGCTGATGCACTTAGAGCATTTGCAGTTATTGATCCACTTGTTGTTAATATCGAATCAATTGAACCATTTCAAATCAATTGTACTCATCCAAATCATCCTACATTAAATAAAGAAGCACATCCAATAACTGTAACTAATAAAATTTATATTGAACGTGAAGATTTTAAAGCAGAACATGATAAAAATTATTATCGTTATACTCCAGAAAATATTGTTAGACTTAGATACAGTGACTTTACGCGAGTAAAATCATGGACTAATAATCAAATTACTGTATCGCATTGTGTACCTCCCAATCCTAAAAAAGTTAAAGGTTGTATTCATTGGATAAGTGATGTAGATGCAGTTCCAGCAAAATTTGAATTATTTACTGACATGGCACCAAATGGTATTTTTGATACTGCAAGTAAAAAAGAAACACAAGGATATGTTCAATCATTTGTAATGGATAATTTGGATAAAATATTTCAATTTGAGCGTTTAGGATACTTTAAGTTTGATCGTTGGGAAAATTCAATACCTGTATTTATAAGAATTACTGGGTTATATGACCGAGCCAAACCTTGCTAATGAGCCAATTAGTTAATTAAACATATAAATAAAACTATCAGCATCTTCATTTATTTTAAAAATTAACTTTACTAGTTTTCCAGATTTATTATCAAGTCCACATGCAAAATATTCCCCGTATCGAATACCTAAAGGAGAAAAATTAGGATATGTTCCTGATCTTACTTGATAAATAAATTGACCAGAAATTGAATTTAATGCATGGTCTAGATTTTCCCCTGTTTTTATTCCAATAGTAAAAGAAAATTTAACTGAATATGGCGACCCAGGCATACCTGCAGTTTCCATTGGAAAGTTTTCAATTGTCCATACCATTTGATAAATATTTAATAAAGATTTTAATTGGCATGTACCGTTGTGTGACTCAAAAAGAAAATTAATTTTATCAATTTGACAAACTTCGGTTTCATAAAAGTTAAAACCAAAAGACATATATTTTTAATTATAAAATAATTTTAAAATTATTATATATTTATTATTAAATTAATTTAGCGAGTATTCAAGCTTATTTTTTTATAATAGTCTGTATCTAATTCTAAGTTAAAAATAACTGAATCTAAATCATGAGAATATTCAACAGATGAATTTGTTTCTGTATGTTCTACGTTTACAAAATGAATATGAAGATGATAGGTTGATGGGTCGTAGTGAAAGAACATTTTAAGGTCTGTGATATCTATATTATATTTGGTTTTAATTATTTCAACTGTTTTTGCCTTCATGTGAGTTAATAATGGAATATGTGATGAGTCTAAAGACCTAATACATCGAAGTGATTTATCTAGTGGAAAACAAAGCACATGTAATTTGTTTAAGTCATTAGGGTCAGTTTTTCCTGTCCAAGTATATGATGGTATACAAATACATTGGTCATCGCGATATATAATATCTGATTGTTCTGACACTCCATCTAAAATATTATAAACCCATTGATCTTTTGCTGGATCACGAGTTGCAATTTTATCCAAATATTCTTGATATGTTTCTTTTTTAATTTTTTTACTATATACTTTCATTTTAGTAATATCATTACAAACCAGCATTTCACCTTGAACTAAAACTTCAACTTGATGCTTTTCATATAAGTCATTTTTTAATGTAGTGCTAAGTATTTTGATATCATCCATTGACCAATTAACAACTTTGTTTGGAATAATTTTCCATTTGCAAATTCCTTCTATTTTATCCATTAGTATAATAAAGGTATTAAACTAAACAAAATTAAATTCATTTTTTTCTAATAAAAATTGAATTTGAAACTTATTACAATTTTAGTTTTTATTATTAATGCCAATTAAACAATTAGGACCAAAAGATTGGTTTGAAAAAAAAATGAGACCAGAAAAAATTGATGATATTATAAATATTAAATATGTTAAAGAATTAAATATTAAAGATAATTTCAAATCATCATACGATGATTCGAAATTATATTCTAATTGTGAAAATAACTTAAAAGTACTTAAAATTTTATAATTCAAACAAAGTATTTTTAACATATTACTTTAGTATTTTTAAATTAAAAAGTGCTATTTAGTGTAATTGATAAAATTTTATTTTAGTGCCTTGAAAATTAAACTTTTTAAACTTGATAATTCAAATGTTTGTGAATATCATTAAAATATTTAGCTTCTAATCCAACACGGTTAACGATTGTACAAGAATTATTTAATACTTTAATTACATCTTGATGACTCATATTTTTTTCATTTATTAAATGGATAATAGGAATATATGATTCCATTGTTTGTTTAGCCCAAGCTGGTGAATCAAATGGTAATGTGCTAATAGGAAAATTGTTAGCATAACGGTTTGAACAAAACAACATGTAAGAATCAAAACTGGGAAAATGGTTATATTTGTAGTAAAAGTCAATCCATTTTTTTCTTGCAGAAAATAATTTATCAATAGGACCATATAATTCCGTAGCTCTATCCATCCATGTAACTACTTGTCCATTATGTTGAACATTATAAAAGGGTCTGAATGTATAAGGGCAAATAATTACATTATCTTTTGGATATGTTTTAAGCTCATAAATCCAATTAACAACTGGGTTTACTTTAGGAAAAACTTTAGAACAAGGTAAATATATATCAGACCCAGATTTACTAGCATCAACCATTTCAGAAAGTCCAATTAATTCATCAACTGATAAATCAGAAAAATATTTTGGGAATTTTTGCAAAATCATATTAGTTTGTTCAGTGCTTGCAGGTCCATCAAGTGGAATCCATTCAATTGAGCCTTCAAGATTTTGAACTTGTTCCGGTACATTTGACAAATCAATATGAATAGCATTTTGAACAAGACATTTAATTCTATTTCTAAAAGTTTTATTTGACTTTTTGCTCATGGATAACATGGACATAAGTACTTTAGTTCTTGTAATTTGTTTAAGTGCTTGATTTGAAACAGGATATCCAAGTACTTTTAATATTGCAAGCATTGGTTCCATATTGAACAAATGAAGACGACAAGTGTCTCGGTCAGTAGGGGGATCAAGTAAACTTGAACTTACACAATACCATATAGCGACATCAGTTGGAACTTTAGTAAGCACATATTGGCTGAGTCCACATAATGATGCATATGTAATGGAATTTTTTAATCGATAAATAAGATGTTCAGTTGATTGTTCTTTAATATCAGATAAATACTCCCAAGTGTCTTGGCTAATTAAATACCAAATTACAGCCCAATACATTTGTAAGTTACCAAGTAATTTACCTGAAGTAAATAGTTTACTTATAGTATAATTACCACATGCTACATGCTGAGCACATGAACCCAAAGGAATAGTACCTATAAGTTCTTGTTTAGTAAATGGGTTGCGTTGTAAATTTTGATTAATTTGAATTCCAGTCCACTGGGAAATAGCAGGTTTTAATTTAGCAACAACATCAGGATAATTTAAAATTCTTAATGGACATGCAATAATATCATCCACAATATGTTTTTCTAAATTTGCCAAAACAGGTTCACCAATGTTAACCACCATAATTTGTGGAACATCTGAATCCATAATAATAGGACATTCAACAGGTTTACTAATTAAATCATTTACTTCAATGGCAACTTCTGTAGATGTTTCTTTTTTAACATTATCAGCTGAGGCCATACGATTAGATCTAATAGCTCCAATTGAATACATTCCGCGCAAATCTCCACACAAATTAATTAAGTAACCAAGTTTTTTTTCAATTTCCATTCCAATATCTGAACCAAAGTAATCCAAATTCATTTGTTTGGCTATTAATAGTGCAGAATCAAAATTACCTGATTCTAACTCACCCCGCATAGCTTGTCCATAATTTTTATTTTGGTCAGCAGATTCAGCTAATTCGTTTGCCAAATGTTTTTTCAATTTAACAAGTTTTTCTTTTATCATAGAATCACCTGATCTACCCATATTTCTAGAAATAATAAATGACTCAAGCTGTGAGTATTGAGCATTAAATGTGTCCAAGTTAATTGTATCTAATGTGTTAATTAGCTCAGGATCTGGTTTTTGATAAACTTGTTCAGTTAAATTGGATTCATTTTGTGTTTTCCAATATACATGCGAACTATTATTTCTGGTAAACGGGCAAGTAACGCTAAGATTTGCATTTGAATTACCAATAATATAACATTGAACATTTTCAATTGGATATGATTCTAATGTTTTATCACATGTTGTAACACTATAATCTGAAACATCACCGTCAGTAAAAATAATAATATTAGAATTAATTTGATTATCAATTAAGCTTTTGGCAATATAGTTGGGTTCAGTTCCACCACCACCATATTTGGATTTAATAAGTTCTTCTAATTTATCTTGATTTACTTCTTGAATTGCGGAGTCCCAAATAAAAATTCTACCAACTTGGTTTGTTTTGTTATATTTGTTATAAATTTGTTCCACATGATTCCAGTAATCATAAAATCTCCCGACTGAACCGGAAACATCAATATAAAATGTAAATTTATTTTGATTATTAGTTGACATTATAAATAATAATTATTTAATAAAATTATTTATAATCAATTTTTTCATTATCAATTTTTTTATTGAGAAATTAAATTATGTATTTGGGTTTGATAAATATCCCATTTGTATTGGTCCCATTTAGGTATTATCCATTTGTTGTTCTCAAACTTTTCTAAACTTCTTGTAGAATCTAAATTAATTGGATTACCACTTGAATTTCCTAATGGACCAATAACTAAAGGCAAACATGTATTTTGTAAATTTGTATTTGTTAATATTGTTTTTGTTAAATTTGAAAACATAAAATTCCCATTAGTTAAGTTTGCATTTGATAAATCAAAACCGGATAAATTTTTATTTATTAACAAAATATTTGGCCCAACAATAAAATTATAATTTAAACCTAATCCAGATACTAATTTATAATTTGTTGGTAAGGAAATATTTGTTTTGCAAATTAGGGGTCCAGTAATAACATGATCCAATATACTTGATGTTAAATCAGCACCAGATAATATACAGTTTGTAAAATTACAATTTGAAAGATTTAATCCTGTAAATTTTGCATTTGAAAGGTCCCAATTTGAAAAATTAACTTTTGGCCCTGCAATACAAACTTGTCCATTAAATAAATCAACAAATTTATAATCTGACGGTAAAATAACATTTTGTGTTTTTGTTTTAGCAAATGGTCCTGGTACAATATTATCAAATACACAATTGGTAAAATTAACATGAGAAATATTGGCTCCAGAAAATATACAATTTAAAAATATACAATTTGATAAGTTTAAACACGATAAATCCATATTACTAAAATTTTCATTTGAATAACAAATATTTGGACCTAAAATTAAACCATCTCGAATTGTATAACCGGGTATTTGTATTGAATTTTTTGTATGGAATTGATTTTTATTAACTGTGATGTTATTTAAAATTGTTTTTGTAAAAATACTATTTGATAAATTTGCTCCAGTAAAATTACAACCTGATAAATTTACACCGGTAAAATCAATATTTGATAAATCACAACCAGTAAAATCTAAATTTGGTCCAACAATATATTTATTTTTGTTGGTTCCATTTGAAATAATAAATTTATATCCTTGTGGTAATAATACTGGTTGTTCCGAAATTGATGATAAAGGCCCAGTTTTTGCACCAAATAAACAATTTGCAGATAAATCAGCGCCTGATAAATTACAATTAGTAAAATCTCCACATGTTGTTATAATGTTACAAAGTTTTTTATTTGTTAAATTATTTCCAGAAAAATTTAATCCAGTTTGTTTATTTGCAAAATCTTTACTTAAAAATTCTGCTTTATTTGAAAAACCAATTGAAAAATTAATTGACCATGAGCTATTTGGTCCAAGGGCTTTTTTATTAAAGCCAATTCCAGATATTGCCAAATCTTCTTTATTAATAGGATTTTTATTTGTTAATTTTATTTTATTCCATTTATCATTATATAACCAATCCCATTCATTGTCAATAAATGAAAATGAATTTGTGTCTTTTGTTCTTAAATAAATACCAGGTTGATTTATAAGTTTTGAATTTGATTCGCATAATATTGCAGTCTCATTTGGTGAGGTTGTAAAATTAGAAATTTCATTTACATTAAGTTCTTTACCAACATAAAAGTTACCTGCATAGTAATATTTAATATTATTTAATGTTTTGTTTGTTGTATTTGTTAACGTAACATTCACACTAATTATATTATCTGATTTACCAAAGGAGTAACTAATAACATGTTCTAAATCTTTTGATGTTCCAATTGTTTCAGTTGATAAAAAGTTATCTTCGCAAATATGGTTATGATTTGTTGGAGTAATTGATTCATAGTTTTCTGGTAATTTAGTTTGAGTTGTAATATTATCATATAAATTAACATTTGTAACTATTTTTTGTTCATTATTTGAATTTTTATAAACAATTTTTATACAATTAAAATTTTTTTCCATGTTATTATATTTAAATAATGGCAACATATATTCGCAATTTGTATTTGATGGTGCATACTTAATACCAACATATTTACTATTTATTAAGGTTTCTAATTCTTTGGTTAATGAACTAGTACCAAACAAGCCATATTTATTAACACCAATAATTATATTTGTACCTTTTAATATAATATCATTTTCGCAATTATATGCAAATAATTCTTTTAAAATTGGATTTTTAAATTTATTAATATTTTCATTACTAAATAATTCCATTTGATTTTTAAATATAGTTGAATTATTTAAATTATTTTCATTGTTTTTATTATTTTCTGTTAATACTGTACTTGTTGGCTCCCTTGTTCTTATAATAAAATTTACAACTTTATTTTTATCTTCTGATTTTAACAGTTCACCATTAAAATAATTTGTTTCATTTTTTGGAACAAACACACTATTTTGAAATCGTTTATTATATAATCTATTTTCAACAATTTTAACATTTTTATCTTGTTTTTTAGTTTCTTGTTCTGTTTGTTGTGTTGGTTGATTTATAATATTTGGTATAAATTGGTTTTGGTTTTTTGATATTTCTTGTACAGCACTTTTTGCTAAAAGTCGGTTATTATTAATTTTCATTCTTATATTATTATTATATTAGATTTTTGTTTATTTTATGTTTAATATTTTTCCTGTAACATGCCAAGCAAAATTGCTAAATGCGCACATAAAAACTAAAACAAATAAAGCACGCTAATTTAACATAATTTAACAATGGGAAAAATTGAAAAAAATTAAATTAATATGCACAAATATATTTTGCAATGTTATATTACAATGAATTACCATATAATATATATAGCCAAATACCAAAACATGGAGAAGTTCATGTAATTAAAGCGGAATTAAACATAAAAAAACTTGAAGATATTATACTTACAATTTTACGTGACTTTTGTGACGTTAATGTTATGGGGTTTAATAATACTGAAAATTATTATTGGTGTAAAATTGAAAATAATTTCAAGTGTTTATTATATTCTGAAATTAAACTAATTGCAAATGATTCTGAATCATCAGCTATAATTATAACAAATGAATCAGATTATCAATTAAAACTTCGCGGAATTAAAAAAAATTTTAAAATAACAAAAATTAATTTTTTAGAATCACTAAAAGAAGGCTTAAATCTTTATCAAAATTCAACTTTCACATGCTGTTGGCTTAATAATTAAATAAAAAAATTAATTACTTTATTTTATGTTTTACTTTAATGATAAGTAAACAGTTTTTACTAAATAAGCATAAAAATCTTCAATTGGTTTAGTTAAGTTAGATTCAACTGATTCAACTACATCAACTATTGATATTAGACGAGCTAATGCGCAAAAAACACAAGAACCCTCTGATTGTTGGTCTTTAATGGTTCTTCTAGCAAAACCAATGCAAACACTTGGATTTGCCGGAACTAATTGAGAACTAATAGCTCGAGGCAACCCATTCATCCATGTATCAATAATTAATACATGGACATTTTTGCAATTTTTAATGCAAATACGAGCATGATTGTTCCAAGAACTTAATGCAAACTTATAAGATGAAGTAACAAAATCTGATAAATTCCACCCAGTAATAACTGACGGATACACTTGAGATTCTATATGTGGAAATCTTTTTCTTAGTGTTGCTAATAATCCTATTGTATGGTCTTTTCCTAGTCCATTTTTTCCAAATAAAAATATTCCTTGGGAAATTTTTGATGGATTTAACTTATTATTAATTTGTTCTTGGGAAGTAATTAACTTGTCTTGTTGATATTTTTCTGGAATAATTATAGGTACTTCAAGTCCAAGAATTCCAAATTTACTTTGGGTATAATTTGGTGAAATTTTAATGTGGGAAATTATAATTTCTAACATTTTAAGCCAAAAAGCAATACTTACAAGTTTATCCCTACACTCCAGGCCATACCACTTGGAATGCGATGGTCCAGTATGCGGATAATGACCAATTTTTGGCAAAAACATGTAATATTCGGATAAGTCTGGTCCAGCAAGATAAAATTGAATTGTATCTTTTGACTTTTGAACATGAACATCAATATTTATTTTATTGAATTTACTTAATGAAATTCGGCTAATTGTGTAATCAAGTTTGTCATATTGGG
>JACCDG010034338.1_pt1 | contig 21473 bp, 25 predicted proteins | sample 7442471 | NCBI WGS metagenome assembly JACCDG01 (sample SAMN15323444, study PRJNA562643) | freshwater metagenome | isolation source: river surface water | place: USA:Blue River Watershed | collected 2017-08-17 | reverse complement strand
GGTGATGAATCCCACGGATCGTCATCCCATGTTGCAGTAGCTTCGGAGTCGGTTTCTGGTGATGCTATAGTAGCATATGAAACGAGCTGTCGGAAGTCCGTATCAATATCCATTTCTAGTATAAAGTCTCCCGCTGCTGTTTTCATGATTGGCCTGATATCCTTAAACACTTTGTAAAGTCCTCGTTTTCCAAAAAAGTTAAAACCACCCCTTATTTCAAATGGGATAGGCACGCTTATTACTCCCGATCCGCTGTCATCTACATAGCCCGACTCTAATTGATAGATAATACCTACCGCCGATCCCGAATAAGGTTCACCCTCGTTAATTGCTGTACTTAACACCGCTCCGCCTGTTCCCTCTGTTGGACTTACAGAATACTTGTAAATTGTCCAAGCTCCGGTTTCTACATTGCAAACTAACTGCTTAGTGTTGGTTGATGTTATTGGAAAGTTGATAAAAACCTTTCTTCCCCTTTGATAGTAAATACCTGAATAGATATAACTAAAAGGAAAGGCACTTGCGGCGCTCTGAATTATGCTGTTTATCTTTCTGGATATTGAATTAGCGGCAAATGAAGCTGTGGTCTGAAATAGCTGTGACACAGGCACTATACCCTGATTAGTGATAATCCATAAATCGTTTTCTATGTTTAATGTCGATCTATATCCTAAAGGTTTTCCGATTACATATCTTGCTACTAGCTGAAATGCTACGTCTGCCGGGCTAGATCCTGAGTAAAACAACAAATCACCTTCAGAGCCTAAAACATAGAATAAATCTTGTGTAGTTGTACCTATGTTTGATGACCACGATCCACAGGCTACTACAAAACCACCTGATTTAAGGTAATAAGATACATCAAATTCATTTAATGCTGTTGTGCCGATTGCTTTAGTATTTCCATACCAGATTTTAGCTGTATCTTTTTGAACAAAATAAAGGCGCTCTTTATAGCTTGAAACGTTTATTAATGTTGATAGAGTTGGAGTAGATCCCCCTGTAAAGCTTAAATCCGTACAGTTGCCTGACCCTGTCCAAACTTGCGGAGTATCAACACCGTTACATAAAAATAATCTTGTATTAAATGTAGTGTGCTGCCATTCGTCTGATGTTGGAGTAGTTGATCCTAGTATGCTAGTGCTTGAAGTGCCATTTTGTTTATATAAATTATTATCTGATGCTGCTACTAAATATTCCGTTCCTGTAGCTAGTGGGAGATTAGCTAATGTTTTTACAGCGGCGCTATCTGCTGCCCAAGCCCTTAACGTTCCTTTTCTGAGCTCTAATCTTTGACCTTGTGGATACACGTTTAGTAGATCGACAGCATCCGTTTCGGGCACTTGATCAATTGGATCGATAACGTTAATCCCACCGGGAAAAGCTGGAAGCGTATAACCTAAGAATTGACCCACTTAATAGACTATCCTTTTGCCGTTTTTAAAGCCCGGCGAGTTAGGGTTATTCTGAGTTTTTGAAAGTGCGTTTATTAATTGATTACCGAAATTTCCGACATTACTTATTTCTTGCTTGTTTAGCTGCGCTGGTGCCCCGTTAAATACCCCAGTTATGCCATTAGACATGTTAGATCCCTGTGGGGCATAACCGATCAGGGTACCTATAACATTGCCGCTAGCATCTATCCCATACTTATTAGGATCATTTGGATCTAGATTTGGAGGTGTGTAAGGCTTGTAGTTATTAGCGCCAAAAGACGGCTTATTTAATGGCGCTGGCGCTAATGGCTTTACTGCTCCGCCTAATGCGCCTACTAATTGTGATCCTGAGGTCTGCTGTGGTATATTTTGTCCTGTGCTCATAACCTCGTCACCTATTAATCTAATTCTGTTTAAAGCATCATCACCAGTAGCTACGATGTCGCCATGATCTCCGGTTAATAGCCCTTCATCTAAAGCCCTTTTTGCAATAGCCTCTCTTTGTGCTTCTGTTGTGTTAAGCCATCCACCCTTATCTTTAAATGCATCAAAAAAAGCACTTGCGCCCCATACATCACGCCCTGATCCGCCGCCCTCTTGCCCTGTGATATCTTCAAAAGTTTTGCCGCTTCCGTCACCTTGTGCTATGACATCTAGGTATTGCTGTGCATAAGCAGCAGTTGCAGGATCTTCAGATTGCGCCATTTGCGCCCATTTTTCCTGTTGATGCTGTTTAGTAGTTTTATGCATTAGATCTACACCGAATTTTTTAGCGGCTAGTAATGGCCACGTAATCGGATTAGCTGCTAATGCTAGATCGTTCTTAATTCCGTCACCCTGCAATCCGTAACCTGCAAGATTTCCCATTGCCGCGCCCGCTGCTGCTCCTACAGGGCCGCCAAAGCTTCCGACGCCTGCACCAAATGTAGTGGCAGCGCCTCTAATTCCCTGCCCTCCGTTTTGCTGCGCTTTAAAAACATCGTAACCACCCTTTAAAGTTGCTGCTGTTGAAATGGCCGGGCCAATGTAAGATCCTACCCCCTCCGTTGCTACTTCTGCCCCGCCCGGCGCTGCTGGATAACTTGCACCATCTGGATACATAGTACCGCCGCTAATATCAAAAGTTGATGCGGCATTCCCGGCTATCTGACTTCCTGCTTGACTAGCTGTTTGCTGTGCTACATTTACGCCTGTTTCTTTTGCAACTTGTGAAGCAACTTCTTTGCTAACTTCTTTTGTCACTTCCTTACTTGCTTCAGTAGATAGCCATCCCGGTACATTCTTAACTAAATAAGCAGTACCCAAAGCGCCCGCTAATGTTCCGCCAACCTGACCTAATGCCTGCTTTTGCTGCTCTGATGCGGCTTCTTTTGCCCTATCCTGTGCTGTTGGTATGCCGTTAGGAAAAGCCTGCTTAAAGGCTTCTGCTGGTGGTACGCCTTGTCGTACTAGCTCGTAATACCTAAGTGCTGATGCTGATGTATTCTCTGCCATAATTAATTAGCTGTAAAAGATATCTCAACCCATTCAGTGCCATCAAAACGCAAACATAAGTTATCTAAAGCCCCTACCGCCCTAGTTGCTGCACCTAGCTGCAAATTAGAACTTGGTAATGTGCCTCCGTCTTGAAAAGTTACAACATTCGCTTCTGCATTCCCTGCACCGTAACAAACAACCTGACCTGTAGTGCCATCTGCAATAGTTGGTGCTGATGTCATGGTATAGTTACCATTCGGATCAAGCGTCATCTGTCTAGCAGTAGCTAAAATAGTATTTCCTACCGCCGTTACTGCTTGTGAAGTAGGTGTATTAATTTCATTTCCTGTATTTGTTTGTCCTACTGAGGTGATTCTTCCTGAAACCTCTTGATTGCCTATAACCGTAGGATCTAATGCATAATTAATGCCATTACCTACTATCGAGCCAATTCCATGAGCCGCTATGCTCCAATAGATATTTAACGTACCATCGTCTCCATAAAAATCTGCCTGATCGCCATCGGCAAAAACTCCATAAGCATTAATTATATTACCTGAACCGCCTGAAGTAACGGCATCTAGTACCGAATAAGCCTGACCACCGAATATGTTTGTTACACCTGTTGATGTACCGTCTGAATTTTTATGTAAGAATCCATCTGTTGCCCCGTAAATATGGCAACTATAGTAATTCATTAAAGAGCCAGTCTGTAAGCTTGCAAATGAGCCGTATCCAGCAGTTGTGCCACCTATAAATTTAGAATTATAAATATTAGCAGTTACTAAATGCATTGCATTACCGCCGCCATGAATCTCAGAGAACATTAAGGCGTTAGCATCTGTATCTGTTACCGTTGCTACTACGTTCCTAATAATAAGATTTGAGATTGTTGTCGGTGTAGCCGAATGTAATCCTATGCAAGTCGTATTTGATTGAACATTAAGGTTTTCTAGCGTTATATTATTGGCGTTAATAGTAATTAACGGCGTGCCGTCAGCTAATCCGCTGCTTATGATAGTCGGCATGCCCTTGCCTCTGAGCGTCTGTCCTTCTAAAACTATGATTGTTGATGTACAGGTAAAATTATCCTGCTCTATCTCGATTAATGCGCCTGTTCCGCCTGCTGATACTGCTGTTTGTAGTGCTGTACATCTTGCCGCGTTAGTGTCTGCCGTTGGAGCGTAAGAAGTTACAGCCCCGTTATTATAAACAGTGACAACCTTATCTAATACTGCATCCCCTGTAATCTGTTCTGCTAGATAAGAGGCTGGATCATCGGCTATGCCTAAACCCATTAATGAAGATGAAATCTCCGTTTCCGTATCTGCGTAAGCATTTACAGCTAAGAAACATAATATAACTAAAAGTTTTTTCATTCATTATACTCTTATATTGTGCTTATGTAGCCTGCTTTCATTAGATCACCCCTACGAATCCAGACACGCAACAGATAGTGCTTGAACCTGTCGTGATTACATTCACTTGAAGCGACCTGTTAACTACATTTGTTCGAATTCCCGGAGATGGAAAAGTTGCTGTAGCATATCCTGATGTGGCTGGTAGAAATAACGTGGCCATATCCACGCCGTCACCGTCTTCTATAATAACTCTAGTAGCTGTTGCTCCTGTATTTGTACAGGTAAAGCCAGTCATGAAATTAAATTTAGAAGCAACTGCATTTACTATCGTTCCCGTTGTAGCAGTAGTTACTGCCACGTTACACCCTTGGAGCATTTCGCCGCTGGGTGCATTAGTAGTTACCAATCTATTACCTAGATCCATAGATGGAGGGGCTGCGTCTCCTGAAGTTCCTACCGTCTGAGCTATTGCGGAGACTGCCTGGGCTGCTGTTTTTACCATTGCAGAGTCAGCGGCTATCGCTACATCTTCTCGGGTAATCGCTTCCCTAGTGTCTCCAATGGCATCATAAAAAAGCCCACTCATCGTAACGCCTGATGTGGTTAATGCAGGTGGTAGATAATCACCATTTGCTGCAAGACTAGCAAATCCTGTATTCGCTACGCCCAACATCTGCACACCCGCATCACCTGTTGTATGGGCTGAATCCTCAAGCTTAATAGGATTAGTTGCTGATGCTGTGCCTGCTCTTAATGAGCACTGAAGATTACCAAATCTGTCAACTGACTGCATCGGCCCTGTATCCGCTTCAGTAGTGTAAAGTGTTGTCTGATTCTCATTTCTTATTGAATTCTCTGCCTGTGCAGGAATGGCAATTAAAAATACTAACGATATTAATATTATTATCTTTTTCATATTATGACCCAAAACTTACACGTCCATTTAGCGCATGCATAAAACGATCTTTTCTGTTATATCCACCCGCCATTAAAATTTTTCCCTGAACTGTTTTTGCGTATTCTTCCTCAAGCTGAGTCAGGTATAGAGGTAGAACATTTAGCTGCTTAATGCTTGCGAAACGTTCCATTACGCCTTGTTCAAGAATTCGTTCATTTAATACAGCAGTATCCGTATCAGCTAAAAAGCTTTCATATTTCCCGCTGTAGTATGTCCAGTTAAAGCCGCCATCTGATGCGCTTAAGCTGGTATGTGTTGGAGGTGTTGATCCGGTAGTGCCCCCGGTAATTGTTGAATAGTAATTGCCGTTATAAAAACAATAGCTATTAGCCGCAAAAACTGCCCCTTCTGTCCAAGTTTTCGGCCTTACTGGCCTTGCTGATGTGTACTGAAATGCTACGGTATCCGTTACGCCTGTTCCCGGTGTTGGATAAACTGTTAATTCATTATCAGTTACGCCCCTGATTGTGAATTCATCATAAACAGAAGCTAGATCGCCGTATCCGATTCTTTCGCCATATGCTTGACTTGTTAACGGGCCAAATAGTCTCCACTGATCAGACTGATTCCAGAATGTTTCGTAGTGATAATAACTAAAATCACCCGGCAATGCGTAAGTTGGAGTGCTTGCAGCTAGTGAAAATGTGTGCGTTTTTCTAAGTCTTGTCCAATTGTAAGCGTCTGCCATTTCTTTAATGACACGGTTGCACATTCCTAAAAGCATCTTAGTTGTCACATCGGTAGAATTGACGATGTTTGAAGTTACTACTTCATAACCGCATTCATCACCTATATTACCAATGATGTCACTAAGCATAGCTTAAGCGTGTGCCCTCGTTTGCTTCGATACGCCTTAAAGCGTTTACATATTGATCTTCTAGTTTCTGATGCTGATTCTGTAGATTAGCTAATGCTTCTTCTAATCTTGCGCATTCAGCCTGTTTTGATTTGGCATGCTTTAACCATGCGTTTGCTTTTCTATGCCATTCTTGTAGGAATTTATACTGCGTTAATGCTTCGTTTCCTAAGTCTGCAACCTGTTCGACTGTCTTTAGTCCGAATGCTTCAAGGTCTGCTAATCCTGCTGGATTAATCATGCACCATGCACGTAAGTACATTCCTGATACTGGCTCTGCTTTTCTGGCTTCGTAATTAGCCCACTGTTCCGGGTATGCTCTTTTGTCTCTGTCTTCTACCGCCCTCGGTGTTCTTTCGCCCGCAAAGTTGATTATTTCTATAAAATCAGTTGCATCATGCTGATCATAGCCTACTTCCTCAGTGCGTTCCTTGTTCACTTTGTAATGCTCATAAAATCTGAAGTTACATCCATCTAGATGCCTTCTTTGACCATTACCAGATCCCATAAAATCACTGATTGCTATTTCTCGCATGATGCCCCTTGATATGAATTCGGCGGGTATTTCTACCCGCCTACTGTTGATTAAGCCGTAACTTTAGTAATCGGGCCGGAAGCCATTAGCTCAACTGATGAGCCTGATCCGCCGTCCGTAGTAAGTCCGTTTACGCCGCCTAACACCTTAGTAGCTGCATCATCAACAACACCTGCAACCGCAGTTGTGTTAATTGCTGCATAAGCTACGTAAGAAGCTGCAACTTTACCGTAAATACCTTTACCAGTTCCGCCACCGCAACCAACCCATAACCAGAAGTATTCTCCTGATGCTACTGCTGTCTGAGCAAAGCCAACTACGGCTGATGCTGCATAAGTAGTAGTGGTTAGTTCAGTTGCTGAACCAGCACCTGTCACGCCTACAGCTGCATACTGAGCGATTGAGCCGCCTGCTAATACAAAGATGAATTCACCTTTGTTATTAGTTCCGCGCTGCAATAAACCCGCTGGTAATGCCACGTCTGTAGTTGTGTAAGTTTTCTTATAGTTAATTCCAAATGATGATTGACCCATATATCCCCCCTAATTAAGCGTAAATTACTGTTTGTAGAGCAGGAGCAGAGCAACACAAATTCCCTTCAGCGATTATCACTGTAAAGAAAGCGTCCTGATCTACTGGCCTATCCATCTTCGGAGCAAGTGGAACAAAGTCAGCCTGACTGTCAATCTCGAAAGTGATAAACTCACTATTCATGATGTAAACAGAATTGCTGGTCATTGTTGCGCCACCGAATCCACCGTCATACCAGAATTTAACACCGTCAAAATACAGTTCCTTGTAACCGCCTCGGCCTGTATTTGATTGATCGTTAATTCTCTGGATTGCAGTCAAACTAGAATGCAAATGTTTCCAAGCTGTCTTTTCTGCTAAAGCGCAGTCCGGCCAGTCAGACCCCCTAGTTATAGGGAGAATTGCATCTGTGATTGTTGCTTGTACGTTTGCAGCGGATATAGTCACGTTACTAGTCGCGTTTCTTGCCCATGAGTTACTAGCTACTGAGCGATCTACCTGACCGTAAGTTCCTGTTGATGGAGTTACTGATATCATTTTTTTGATACCGTCAAACTCGCGTCCTGCAAAGCCAGTACCATCACCAAGAATTGATGTTGATACTGTGTTTTTCAAGCGTGATAGAGTTGCTTCCATCTTTTCATCAACAACATCTAAAAGCTGTTCCTGATCTCTGTTAGCGCGTTTTTCACGTCCTGATAGTGCAAATGGTTCGTAGACCTGCTTAATCGCAAAGCGAAAAGCTGTTAAATCTACACTTGCATCCAAGTTAAATGATTCATAACCAGAATAAAAACTACCTACAGCGGTATCATTGTACCTTGCAGGCTTTCTGATTTCATAACCAAGCGAACGTTTCTTTACTCTGCCTTTTTCTTTAAGCAGGTTAAGAAGCGGGTGATGCTTCATTATTGTGTCAGCTGTTTTATCTTTCTGGCTGAATAGAGTAGTTACTATCTGTTCTTCTAAATTAGCCATGATTCCCTTTAAAAATTAAAAAATGTTTCCCTGTTGTGCGGAAATAAGTTTTAGCTTCTTAAGGGATAGGCTTTTAGACCTGCCTTATTGATTTGACTTATGCGCTATAATCCACCGCTCATTCGCAATCTAAGTTCCTCACGGAATCCTAAACCACCTTTGACCGGGGTACTGCCTGCAATGCCGCCTGTTATAGAGCGGGATGATTGCTTAGCCTTTTCTGCGTCTTGTTTTGCTTTCTCTGCTACTTCTTTCGCATCAAAAGACTGGACAAGATTTGAAAAAGTCGGATTAGTTTTTATTACCTTGTCGTAAGCGTTTTGTAATAGCTGCCCTGCGTTTAAGCCGGGGTTTTGCTTTCTTATGACTGGTATTTCGTCTGCCATTAAGCTCTCCAACATCGAGGCTGTATTTGGATCGCGAAATATAACTTTATCCTTAATGAAGGAATTTACAGTAGTAAAGTATTCCTCGGTAGCCCTGCTCTGCTCCTGCATTTGGAATCTTTTTTCCACTTCCTCAATTGCTGCCCTTTTGATTTCTTCGGGATCTATCTGCTGAACTTGCTGCTGTTGTGGTTGTCCGTTTTCATCAATTAGCTCAAAAGGATCTACGCCGTAACTAGCTAGCCATTCCCTAGCACCCTGTACCCTGTCTCTTTGCATTGCCTGATCCCATGCAATAGCCCGGTTTAATGCTATGTCCGGCTGCAATCCCATTTTATTAAGGTATTCACGATGCGGCTCTATTGCCTTTTCTAGTCCTTCAACCGATCTAGCTCTTTCCTGAATCTTCTGGAATTCTCTTGATAATGCTGCCCGGTTCTCATAAGCGCGTCTTGATACATAAGATTGTATTTCAGGTGATGCCTTTAGAAATACCGCTTTTTCCTCTGGTGACATATCAGCAGGTGGTACAATCGGCGCTGCTACTTCTTTTTTAGCTTCTGGCTCTTTCTTTACCAGTTCCGTTTCACTGACTTTAGATACTTCTGCTTTTTCGTTTTTATTAACCTCAGGTTCGGTTTTAAGGTTTTTTTCGAGCTCTTCCCTAAAAGAAAGCTCTTTAGTCTCTGTCTTAGTAGGCTCAGTATTAACATCAGCCTTTTCAACACTAATTACCTCTCCATCCATCTTTGTTTCCATTCTCTATTAATCTCCTTTACATGGTTATCATATTCTTTCTCTGCAATCGCTTCAGGATCGTATCCGTTCTCATACGCTGTACCTACTTCATCATAGCCATGAGCCTTAGTTACTTCTCTAAACTTTGATTGTGATGTGTAGTATTTGCCGTCTATCGGGTGCTTAGTCGGTTCTATAATGTCATTACTGATGATTCCGTGTGATACGTTAGCCGACTTATTATTATGCTCTAATTCAGCATCTAATGCCCTTGCTTCGGATATTGGAAGAACTGTTTGCGTAGCTTTACAGAACTTAAATCTCCCCTTATCGCCGTTACCGTAATCAGTTATACAATCTGACTCGTTTTCGTTTCCTCTTTCAAATGTTTTTGTTTTAATCGTCATAGTCATCCATTAAAAGCATGATTAAAAATTCTTCCTCATCCTCAGTCAGCGCTAAACTTGATTTGCCTAGCGCCTCCCTGATACTAAACTTATAATCACTCCCCGGAATAAACCTTAATTCCGCTGTGCCGCTCTTAAGTAATAATTCCTCTTTCTTTTTCTTGCGTTTTCGTCCGCCGCCCGGCTTGCCATCGTGGGTATCTATTATAGATACCTGCTGTATTAGCCCGCCCGGTAGCCCATACAATGCATGTAAATGATTCTGAAATGCTCCCATTCATTAATCTGTATCCAAACCTGTTATTGGCTCTGCGCTCGCATCTGTTGTAATTGTGCGCGTTCCTAAAGCCGTACTATCATCTGATTTTGTAATTGTTAATGTGCTGCCCGCTATGCTTGTTTTATGTACACCCTGAGCAATCATGCCGTATAAGCTTCTCAAAGATAGCGCATCACCGTTTGAGCTTGCTTCCACGTTTGAAGTAGCTCGCCTTAAGATAATATCTGCAATCTTGGTTAAATCATCTTCAGTTAGTACCTGATTTCCCATGATGTACCCGGCCTGTCCTGCAATGTAAGTACCCGGTAAACTAGTGCTCCACGGATCGCCTGCACTTCCTGCGGCCGCCATTGCCTCGCCAAAACTACCCGATATCTGATGATCCGCTGTTAAGGCATCCCAAACCGCTGACGCTAATGCCGCTGCTGAAAATTCCGTCTCTGAAGTTGATAGCCCGGACATATACCCGATTGCATAGCTTGTACATGTTCCTGTTAGCGTAATGCTTGCCGCTCCTGATATACCCGCTTCCGCACCGATTGCCGCTGTAGGACTAAATGTAATCGTAGCCGACCCCGATCCGCTTGCTACTGAAATTAATAAGGCTGATGAACTAAACGTGATCGTAGCACTACCCGATCCAGATACTACCAGCCCGCCTGTGGCATCTGCAGTAAATGTGATTGTACTGCTACCACTGCCCGGCAATCCCCCAACTAAACTAACTGATTCAGAAAATGTAACCTTGCTAGCGTTGTGACTTGATAAACCGCCCGCTTTTGGACAAGGTATAAACCAGCTATGCGTATTATGTCCGGCTGGAAATGCTGCTTTTTCTGTCTGGCCTGCTACTGCTGAATTACCACCGTAAAACATCATACCAGAGCCAGTTTTGCACCATGCAAACGGATTTGTTCCTAATCCTACCTCATGACCCGGATTTGCATTTCTTAGAAACTGGTTGCCTAATAGCATTTATCCCCAAACAAAATCTAAATGACCAGAAAAAGCTGTACTTGCAGGAGTTGCCAAGCCTGAACCTACAAGAAAGTATAAAGCCGCATTGTCGTAAATTCTTGGCATTGATGGCATTTCAAATAAAAGGTTTCTCTCTGCTGCTAAACCTAAAGTAGCAAGTGGAAATCTTGCAATCTCTTTTAGCAATGCTACGCAGTATTCGCCTGAGACGTATGATACAGAATTCTGAATAGTATTAATTTCGGCTATTCCTGCGTCACCCGACTGAAGCGGCATTGTATAATTATATTTTCCTGTACCAGTTGCACCTGTGTATAGGATATGGCTGTTTGATGCTGCCGTTTTTCCTATAGGTAATACTGTCGGCGTTGCCCTCGATGTAGTTTGTGCGCTGTTAGTATAACCTAAACTTAAGTTAGGAGTTGCAGCGCCCATAGCTGTTGAGTTCGGATTAAAGAATATTGCCTGTACACCTGCACCATTTGTATAGCGTGGTAATAACCAGCTTATTGTATGCGTTCCCGTTCCTGTCGATGTGATGTCAATCGCCGTTCCTGCTACTGCGTTCGCGTATGAAGTAGCTAGTTTAAATGTGGTGTCTGACAACCTAATCACATAGTAATCAGTCGCTAAAGATAGTCCGGCTGGTAATGTAGTTGTAGTCGTTAGCCTTGTTCTTGTACCTGTCAGGATATTGCTTGGCACATTTGCAGTACTTGTATAAGTACAAATATCAGTTGTGTCATCTGCTGTGAACGTATCAGATTGTGATAATGTGTTTGCCGTTGCCTGTGCTGAAGTTGTAGTTACTGAAGTGACTCTATAAAATCCTATAACGTCAACTAGTGTTACTATTGCTGGTGTTGATGTTGCCGCCGCTGATACTGCTGACCCTGATAAAAGATACTTGTTGTATGTCGGCTGTACGTTACCGCCAATTTGCAAACATGCTGCACTCGTAGTATCCGTCTTAACAGCTTGAAATGCTAAGTTTGTGCCTGTATTAAAAAGAGCGTCAGCACCCGGATTACCCGCACCCCTAAACAGTGTATGCCACTCATTCGCAACGGCTGCCGCAGTTGGATTAAAGTTCTTTCCCCAGCTACATTTAAAATTTTGTCCGTTTGACAGTGCTTGAATTATTTGATCATGTGATGAAAATCCCGGCATAAAATTATCCTTTTAATTCCAAATTACTTTTAAATCTCCAAAAAACACATAAGCTGATATAGTATTCTGTGTATTGAATAACATTGATAAAAATGCATTATCTTGAATGACAGGTAGAGTATTATTATTTAATAAAAAATCTTTCTCTGTGAATGTTTGAATCTCTGCTATTGATATTTCTGCAATGGGCTTAACAAGTATTAATGCAAATAATCCTACATCCGCGCCTAACATCGTAACTGATTCAATGCTTCTGACTCCTTTATCACCGTCTTGTAGTCCGATAAACGGATTACCGCTTCGTGCTGTACTTCCTGATGATACAATTATGCCAATTGCAGCCTGATTACTCTGTGTAACCGTACTAGAAACTCTTCCGGAAACCCCATCCGAATTAGTATAGGTAACATAAAACTGTTGTCCACCCGTTCTGGCTGCTACTGATACGGCTAATATCTGCACGCCCTCGCCGCTTGTGTATCTTGGTAGCGTAACGCTGTTGTCCATCGTTTGCGGATCTAAAACTGAATCATCTAGCGAAGGATAGTAAAGTAAGTAATCGCAAATTAGCCCTCGTATCGGTAGCGCTGTACCTGCGCTAGATGAGATACTGAATTTTCTTAAATATTTAGTTTGCGGACTGACATTAGGGCCATGATAAAACCCACCGTCCGCTGATTGACTAATCGCCTTTGCAACCGCAGGCGGCGCGTCAAACCAATACTTAGGTGGCGGTGTTCCCGGGCTCATTGACATATCAAACCATGTTCCCTGAGCTGTAGCCTGTGAAGGTGTTTTCCTCCACATATACTGCCTGACTCTGCCCTCGAGTTCACAGTTTGCTAATTCTCTAAAATTATTAATAGTCATTAGTCTATAACAACGTCTAATTCACCTGTGTTAAACTGCGGTTGAATACCGTTTGAAATAGCTAGTGATGCTGATAGAGCACCTGAAACAATTATCTGTCCGGCTCCGTTCTGTGTAGTGCAAATACTAAAATATGTGGCCGTTGCTGATGATCCTGTACATAGCGGGAACTGCACTAATGCTGCATTGCTTGCTGTGTTACCTGATATGCTAAAGCCTGTGGTTCTTGAAATGGCTACACCGTCATAGCTTGTATAAGATATTTCGTTAGTAACCGCAGTACCTGCTTCACCCGGATCGCTTGAATGTAACCTTACATAAAAGTTAGCTGCTGCATCCCATGACGGTGTTGCACTATCAAATATATAAGATACTAAATCGTTTTCTGTTGTATTACTCGCTGACATTATTCATTCTCCTTACTTTCGTTTTCGTCTAAATCTCTTGTCCTACCCACTAAAGAGCCGTCCTTGCTTCGCTTTACTACTACTTCGCGCTGCTTGCCTCCGCCTGTATGTAAATTTACTACTACTGGCTGCGGTTTCTCTTTAGATTCTTTTGGCTGTTCTGATGCGCTGCGTCTTGCCTCATTCATTGCTGCTGTTTGCTCGGCTATGATTCGCATTGTTTCGATACGCTCCTGACTTGCTAGACGCTTTTCTTCTATAAGTTTTTCATTCTCTTTAGCTACTACTGAGAATTCATCTAGTTTTAGGTATGCTTCTTCAATTTTCTGATTAAATGACTCTTGCATTCCCTTAAGCTGTAGGTTTACCGCTTCTTTCTCTGTATCCTGCTGCAGTTTAGCCTGTTCAATCTTTAGTTTTTCAAGCTCAATAGCGTAATCTAGTTGTGCTTCCTGTCCTTTGATGCCAATTTCTTGTGATTTCAATTCCCTGTTGAATTGGCTATCTGTCATTTCCATCTGTAAACGCTGGTTTTCAGACTGCATCTTTAATTGTGCTAGTGTCATATCAAGCTGTAATTTCTGCTGGTCTATTTGATTCTGCATCTGTGCAATTTGTACTTTAGCAGCATTTGCCGCTGCGTTAGGATCTTGCTGATTAGCGTTAGCCTGCTGAAGTTGCTGAATCATGGCATCAAGTGCGCCCATTAATTCGCCCTCGATTTCCTTACCTGCCTTGTATGTTCTTAGTACAAAACGGAGCATGCCTTTAGCATATTGCGCTGTTGCTGGTGCTTTCTGGATTAATGGTTCTAACTGCTGTAAGAATGACCCGGCTGATGAAATAGCATCATTTCTTTCTTGTCTTTCTTTCTGCTGGTCTAGCTCAACAATAGAATCAGATTCAATATCAAGCTTATAGTTTCTTAATGTGTCGTTAGTTAGTATCCCGTACAGTGTTTCAAACTTGATAAACGGATCAATCGGAGGTGGTGGCGGCATCGGCGGCTGGCCGGGTATTGGCATAGGTGGCGGCGGTTCTGGTAGCTCTCTTACTAATTCATCACCAAAGCACATTTCATAGATAGTTTGCTTATCAAATTTATTAGTTATGATTTCGCCAATCTTCTTAATGCCTGCTGTTAGGAACTTAGCAACCTGCTCACGCCTTACGCTAAATCGTAGCGATGCATAGTTTGATTCTAATTGATTAGCCGTTGCTGTCTTAACCGCTACTGTCTGCCCTCTGATAAGGTCTGATGCTGCTGTTGCTTCATAAAGCTTAGATAATGCCTCTGCTCTTGACTGAATTAATATCTGAAGTGACTGGATATAAGGCGCTATGTCTAAGAATTCTATTGATGCAGCAAGCCCGCCCCGCTGCCTGTTTGCTGCTGAATTAACTACGGGTATGCCCTTTAAATCCCCTTCTAGTAACTGTTCGACCTTATCGCCTAATACTAAATCATAGATAAAATTAGCCCGGATTGCCTGTATTGTGGCGTGTATTCGTGTGGTAAGTCTTTCTACTTCTAGGATTAAATCTTCGCACTCTTTAAAATCTGATATAGCTACAACCGAGTTAGGCTCAATATTTGCGTAAATCTCTACACATGGCCAGAAAGTATTATAATTAACTGGCACATCTGATGCCTCGCAAAACTTCTCTTTTCCGCCCTGATGTAAATGATAAACCTTGTTAGATTCCTTACACCATATTTCCCAGATTTCAGCCTTGCCTTCAAAATCATGCTTCTCTTTCTTATCCGCTGCCTTATCTTCCGGGTATGAATTGTAATCAAATAGCTTTGCTGTTTCTTCACCGAATAACTTATTAGCCTGCGCTCTTGATAGGTATGACCGTCTAGCTTTCCATGCTATTTCCTCAGGTGATCGTGATACTGATGTCCTAAAATCCTTGTAACTGATTACATCTAAGATTGCCCTTTCGCCTGATTTAGTATCAATGGTCTCTTTAGCGTAGTATTGCCCCTCTTTTTCGTAAGGTAATTCTTCGCCTTCATACGGCTTGCCTTTGCCGTCTATGTAGCTTTCGCCATCTTTGATTAATGCGTATTCGTACTCTTTTGGATCTAGCTTTGCTTCATACCTAGCCCATAATACGCCTTGTCCGGTCAATATGAACTGTAGTACTGACTGATAGCCTATGCTTTCAAAATCAAAATGTTCCTCAATTGCGTACTGTGTTGAATTCTCCCAAGCTATCCCGGCTAGTCTCTGCTCGTTACTTCCGCGTTTTTTACGCATTTGGACATCAACTTTAGGGATACGGGAAAAGTAAGCAGGTAGTAAAGTATTAACTAAAGACCACCAAATAGAGATTTGCCGTTCGCAATCCTCCATCTTGTGTTCTTTCTTGTATACTTTTACGGACTTATTAGCAGTTTCTACAAATGAGCTTCTATCTTCTTTGCTTCTTAATAGCTCGTCAGACCAGTATTTATAGGTGTATTTTTCTAATGTGGGAAGGTCTTGCATTAAATCCTTGTCCGTGACTTATTGCGCTTATGCGCTTCCAGCAGCTTGCTGATTTGTATGTTTCCTTTTGTCGCATGAATTTCCGGTGCTCGGTAGCCCGTCTGAACTAAGAGATTTTCCATTAATAGATATCTCAGTGCATCCAATCCGTGATCATCAAACTCAGTGTCTAAATCCTCCGCTTTCTTCTTATCAATTGGTGCTGTTGGAATTGTCTTGATTAGGTAAGAGCAGGTATTGAAAAAGTAGATCAATGGTAGTGTATCGCTATGAAGTTCAGGTCTAAGCCTCTTTCTAAGCTGTGACCATCCGGCAACACGCTCATTATCCGCCGCCCTGAATACTAAGCCTGACCGGATAAACTGATCGGCTATTGTCTCACCACCATTACTATTAAAGATTGATGGATCTGCCACTGACATATGCAGTTCTTCATCTGAAGATAATTCAAGTATTTGCCGGGCTATATTCTCATTTGGTAGCTGCCTGCCTGTATACTCACGATAGATAACTATCGAGCCTTTAGGGTATATTACCTCATTTCCTGCATCGTCTTTTCCGTCTGAAACTGCACCCCAAATAGCACAAAATGGGCTGTTAAATCCCCAGTCAAAGCCGATATATTTCTTCCATCTACGGGGTATTTTAAACGGGTGAATAACATGTCTTGGTATGCTGAATTCACTGAAATATGCACCCTCAATTACTGACCAGTCACCTTCCAGCCATGCTTTTACTAGTGCTTCTGACCCTACAAGGTAAAGATTATTAATGTAATCGGGATTACGAGCTAGTAACACCTGATTATCTGATACCCTTGACGGGATATAGATATATTTATGCTCTTTGCCGTTCGGTAGTTTTCTAATGATAGGCTTTAATCCAAGAGGTGCAGGATCTATGTATCTTTCCTTTAGCCAGATATGACCTACGCCGCCCGGGTTAGCCGTTAAGATTAATTGAGTTGGTATGCCATGCTTAGAACGCAGTGCGCCGAATAGCTTATCTATAGGCTTTGGATCTGGATAGTTCCCGGCTTCTTCCACTGCGCAATCTGTAAGGTTTTGCCCTTGATATTTCTCCGCGTCTGTCTCTGATTCTAGTGGCCTGAAACGTACCCTTGAGCCTGAAGGGAATTCAAAGACTTTCTTTTGATCCCTCCAATGTGCGCCTATGGGTAAGTAAATCTCTTTAGCTTCCTCGATTAAATCGTCAGCTTGGGGTAATTCCTTTCTAAAGAATATAGCATTAGTATACTTGTACCTTGTGGCCTTAATGCCGTATTTACCTAGTATTCCGTTAGATTTACCGCCGCCCCTTGCACCGCCAAAAAATACCTCACGATAGGGGCAATCAAGTAGGATCTTCTGACGTGGTTGTGGTGACCAGACTATCTTCTGTGTATTGTCGCTCAAACTCTTCCGCTGTTAATGGTTTATCTGAAATTAAATGGCTTACTGATGACTCTACTTTCTGTTCAACTAGGGCTAATCTTGGTGCGTAGTATGCTGCCACCTGCTCGGCTGCCCGGCATCTGACTTTAAAATCGGGTAATATTAACTCTTCTCCGTGCTGTATATATTCGCCTCTTGCTACCCTTAAAAGAAATTCATGCGGCATTTCACCTGTCGTGATTGCCTTTTCCTTGATGGCCGTTAATTTGTCTTTGTAGCCCTTTTTATTGCCTGACCCTTGTCTTGACCCGCCCCTAGCCATTATCTCTTCATGTTTGAAATTGTTTGAAACCGTATGATAGATTTAGCACCATAATCTGACATCAAACATGTCTTCGGTAGCATCTCCGTAATATCTAGATAGGAATTCCATTTCAGATTCAGTCACTGTGGTTAGTCTTTTTGATAAGCTTGATGGATCGGATTTTAACTGTTCGTCTAGTAATCTTACGTTTTTCTGTACCCGGTACGGGCTAATTTCTAGATGTTCACATATCCATGCAAAGGTGAAGGGTGCATTTAGGCAGTTGAAAGGTGCAAATAGCCAGCGTTTTGCTTTCTTTGTTAGCTCTGCGCCGTTTGCCCGGGTGCATGTATTGTAATGCCCTAAGTAGTCGTTTATTGCCCGCTTTAATATTTCTAAAAGTAATCTCTGTTCCCCTGTAAACCTGCTATTTATTGTCATTAATAGTACCGAATATGATAAAGTTTTGTTAAGTTTTCTTTATCGTTCAGGTACTAGGTTAAGGAAGTTTTGAGAGGCGCATCTTAGAAATGCGCCTTTTTTATTGTTAGATGCTTATTGAGCTTATTCTATTTCTCCTTTGTTAAAGTTATTTCTTAAATCTGCGTAAAAAAGCGTTCACAAACATAGCCGTCAAAATTAAGGAGGATGCGAATATGTATACACATGTTATTATTTCTCTTTCGCTCATTTCCTCCCCCTACGTTTATAAACATCTCTCGCAAATCCACCTACTGCCCCTATCCATATGTAAGGAATTGCAAAGGTTACTGAATAAACTGCTTTAGCCGTGTTAATTACTGCTGTGTTTAGAGTATCTACTGTGAATTCTAAGGCTGTGCCGAAAGGGGATTTTCTGTTGTAGCTCATGTTAATATCATGATCTGTACACGCGCCCGATTGCCAGAACGGATCCCATTCTCCAGTCGTGTAAGGTGATAATCCGCAAAAGGTTTCCACGTAAATGCAATCCTTTTCCTGACATGCCATACCTAGATATATCTCTTTGTTGCACCTGTCGCAGGTTTTCATTTCACCTTATCCTTCAGCTTGTCGATTTCCCTGCAGAGGTAGTGTATTTTATCTCTATTACTATATCCGTACTTTGAGGTTTCTTCTAAATATTGAATCATTTCATCGTGCGTATCTACCTTCACCCTCTCCTGCTTGGCGTGGATTAGCTCAAAATGCATCCATTTAGGCAGATTTATGTAAACTTCAGGATTATGTCCTAATATCGAATCAAGCTCATCTCTTATAACTACTGATGGCCTTAATACGGCTTTGACTTCATGGGTACAATGTAAAGTATGGTCTAATTCTTGAAAATAATATCTATTATCAAAACTCTTAAACTCTGTCCAAATATAAGAATTTGAAAACGGGTGTTTTATCTTCACCCAATCACCCCTCTGTAAATCATAATCCTTTAGTTGTGCCATTATTCCCCCTCCTTTATTAAGTCTTCTGCTGCTTGTTCTAGGTCTTTCAAAAATATAACTTTTCTTTTGTCCGTTTCTCCGCTTATGTAAGCTGCTCGGCTCCCATCTGTTTGATCCATCCAACCAGTGTATGTCGTGCTAAATTCAAGCGGTGATTCGCTAGCCCTCTCCATTAGATCTTGAATTGCTTGCTTGTAGCCCACTTGATAGTCTATTTCAGCTAACACTTTGTCTCCTTCAACATCGTAATTTATTTTTGCATACTCCTTCGCCTTGTCCTCTAAGCTCAGAGAACTGACAAGTTTTACTTGACTGTTCATCTCTTTTCTTGCTCCTTAGTTAATATGCACATGTTGAAAAATCCAAATGATAATCTCTATCAATTTCCAAATCGCTAGCGGCACTGCTGTAACGAGTAGAATCATTATTAAATATACTAACCCTGATAAATCTGGCATCTTCTTACCTCTCCTTAGTTTTTTCTTTTAGCCATTGTTCTGCAAATTCAAGTAAAGCAATTCCTGTCAGCCCTTTATACTCAACTCCGCTTCTTCGTGACGACGAAAGAAACCATCGCTTATTATTATCGTAATATTCAATCAAAGCCTCCAACATCTCCCTAGCCGTTGGCTGCTGTGGCTTCTCTGCTTTTAGGGATTCCAGCTCGCTCTGTAGGGATTGGATTTTTGCTTGTAGGTCTTTGTTCCTTGCACTTGCAGCGTCAAAGGCTTTTTCTAATGTTTCATTGTCTGATGCATAGTCTTTTAAATCAGGACACACTATAGCTCTAAGCTTTGTCAGAAGTGCGTCTTTGGCTTCGAGTTCAGTTTCGCCCTGAGCGTAACAAATATTATCTCGCTCTCCTGACAGTGTGGCGATTGGCTTGGATACGCTTTGATAGTTCACCCAAAGCTGCAAGTGGTTTGCAATCCTGTCTATTTCATGAACATGCTTATCTGTAGTCATTACTTATCTCCCTGCTTGGTTAAATCTTTAGGCTTAGTAACGTCCTTTCTTCTTTCCTTGAAATCTAAATCGCAAATGTGATAACGACATAGTTTGTTAGTTTTTGCGCATGGCAAGCATAAGTTAGGAGTATCGCCATTACCCCAACTAAAAGTTTCTCCGCAAATAGCACACTCTCTGCTGGTATAGCCCTGCGTAGTCATAACGCTCTGATAATAACAGAAGACGCATTCACAAACCTTAAGACGCTCAGCTCTGTCGGGGTCTGAAATTACTTTTTTGTAACTTTCTAAGGACTCTTTGCAAGACCATCCCATATTACTAATACCAATTGCTGATATGTTCGTAAGTTTCATCATCACTTCCCCCCTCCCTCTGTACCTTCTGTTAAATTTAAATCGGCTAAATAATCTTCTACGTCAGGCCACCTGTATGCTGAGTGCCATTCGCCTTTTAATCTTGCTGCCTCGAAAGCCTTACCAACCAATTCCCTTCTGTCTTTTTGGATGGCTGATTTGATAAGATATGCAGCCTTCCGCTTTAGAGCTTCAAAGTCAGGGCTTTTAATTATATCTTCAATTATCTGGGTGGTTATATCTTTCATTTTGCCTCTCTGAGATGTAACTCTGCTTCAAATTCCGATATGGCAATAGAAATATTAAGAGCCTTGCGAAGTAGATCGTCTTTGTAGGTTTCTAAAGCATATCCGGCTATATTTTTAGATAATTCCAGTAAGCTTACGCAATGTAATTGCCCGGTAATAGCCTTTATTAAATCTTCTGGTTTTATAATATCTTCTTCTATTTTTGCTAAATCTTTCACTTTCCATCCTCCTTATTAGGTTTGTTAAAATCACTTCTTAGCTAAATACTCAAATTCTTTTTTATGGTCTTCCATAATCTTCTTTGCTAAATCCAAGTTCTGCGATATTGCTACAACGTCCGACATCTGCGTCCATCACTGAAATACATCCTGTTGTATGCGATAATCCAAGCTGATGCCCGACTTCATGTAACATAATTTTCCAGCTGTGAATCTCTCTTTGCTCTGCATAAATGTTCTCGGAATTCCAGACCGACATACTTATTTTCTCAGCCTTAACCGCAAAACCTAGCATGAATTCTTGTCCGTCCTGCATAAACGGCTCTGTCAGTACATGTATATGCTCGTTACGTTTGCGCTTAAATGCCTGTCTTAGCTTGTAAAAGTACTGCAACTGATTCCCTAATACTAAAGGCTCTGACAGATTTACAACTTCTACACGCGCCCTGATTCCATGAGATAATAGAAAGCTTTCTACGTGCTGACTTTCCAGTGGTAGAGGTAGCATTAATATAATCTTTAGGATTAGGGTTTTCATTTTTACGACCCAGACCAAGACCGAGACCAAGACCGAGACCCAGACCCAGACCCAGACCGAGACCAAGACCAAGACCGAGACCAAGACCGAGACCCAGACCCAGACCCAGACCGAGACCAAGACCAAGACCGAGACCGAGACC
>JACCDG010035600.1_pt1 | contig 21483 bp, 21 predicted proteins | sample 7442471 | NCBI WGS metagenome assembly JACCDG01 (sample SAMN15323444, study PRJNA562643) | freshwater metagenome | isolation source: river surface water | place: USA:Blue River Watershed | collected 2017-08-17 | reverse complement strand
CCACTCTTACTTGCAGGCGATAGCCTACGCGGGCTATGGATATCTCGGCCAACCCAAGTAACCGTTCACGCGCTGTGATCTCGGTCGATCCCGCGTTGGCTATCGGCGATGTGATGAATCTCGTGGCTAAAGCGCTAGCCCATAAGGGTCCTGCCTTGAACTTCACAGATGAAGCGATCGAAAGTGTTACTGGCGATATCGCCTTTATTGTTGGAACGACGGGTTCGACCGGCATCCGAAAATCTGTCGCTTTAAGCGCAGCCGCTGTATTGGCATCAGCTCGTGCCTCACTTGATTATCTGCAGGCTCGCCCCGGTCAAACATGGGCGCTGCTCTTGCCGTTGCATCACATCGCAGGAATCAATGTATTAGTTCGCGCACTAGATCTTGGAACAACTCCTGTCGATCTTCGTAATGTGAAGGAATATGCGAACACAGATTTCTCTGCCGTTGTTCCTACACAAATCTTTCAAGCGCTCAATGGCGATGAGAAACTGTTGGCTCACTTGCAGTCGGCCAAGAAAGTTCTTGTTGGCGGAGCACAACTTCAGGAAGATCTCTTACGTAAAGCACTGGATGCGGGAATATCTGTAGTGCGAACCTACGGAATGAGCGAGACATCCGGTGGATGTATCTATGAGGGAACTCCACTTAAAGGTATTGGCTTACGCATTTCAGAGGCCGGGCTCATTGAAATCTCTGGACCGGTATTGGCATCTGGTTACCTCAATAATGAGAAACTTTGGAACCGGCAGTATCGCGATGGTTGGTTTACAACTTCTGATCATGGCGTAATTGACGATGGGATTCTTAAGGTTCTTGGCAGAAGCGATGATGTCTATAACACCGGCGGAGAGAAAGTTTCCCTTACCCATATTGATGAAATTCTTCACACTGCTTTCCCTCACCTGCAATGGTGCGCGGTTGCAGTAGATGATGCGCAATGGGGTCAACGTTTAGTTGTGGCTGTATCTGGCGTAGAACATCCAGCGATGAGTGAAATAAATACTCTCTTGAGCAACTCACTTGGAGATATCGCGAAAGCGAAACAATTGCTTGTTTTTGATCAGATGCCGATGATCGGTATCGGTAAGATCGATCGCGCGCAGATCAGCAAGCGTGCACAGGAGGAGTTCAATGGCTAAGAACTCACTTGGTATTTGGGTTGCAGGTGCACGTCCGCGCACACTTCCTGCTGCAATTGCCCCTGTACTTGTTGCTACAGCGCTAGCTGGATCAGCCGTTAATCCGCTTACAGCAGGTCTTGCTCTGGTAGTTAGCCTCTCGCTTCAAGTCGGCGTTAACTACGCAAATGATTACTCTGATGGAATTCGTGGAACCGATAACGATCGCATTGGACCCATGCGAATCACAGCAGGTGGATTGGCAACTCCTGCAAAGGTGCGTAACGCAGCGTTTATTTCATTCGCTCTTGCTGCATGTGCCGGGCTCGGTCTCGCCGTTGCAACATCATGGTGGTTGATAGCAGTTGGCGCGATTTCAATCGCTGCAGCATGGGGATACACCGGTGGAAAAAACCCATACGGATACATGGGTCTTGGTGAGATTTTTGTCTTTATCTTCTTCGGTCTAGTTGCAACTGTAGGAACTTTTTATGTTCAGGTAGAAGAGATCACAGGACAATCAATACTTGCCGGCACAATCGTTGGATCACTTGCTTGTGCAATTCTGGTCATCAACAATATTCGAGATCGCGCTAAAGACGAGGTGGTTAGTAAGCGCACTCTGGCGGTCCGTTTAGGCGATCGACGTTCCCGAGCCTTCTATACCTTTCTTGTAATCGCGCCATACCTGCTCACCGCTGGTTTTGGTTCACCATGGACGATGTTGACGCTAGCGACGCTGCCGCTGAGTATTTCGATTCTTAAAGCGCTCTGGTCGGGCGCCGAGGGTGCAGGACTTATTCCACTCCTTGGAAAAACTGGACAGCTCCAGATTCTCTTTAGCCTGGCCCTATCTCTCGCACTTATTATTTAACGGCTAGGATTGGCCCATGCTTAAAGTTCTACTCTTCATCGCACTGGCAGCGCTACCGCTCTATGCATTTATTGATTGCGCGATGAAAGACGATACTCAGATTAAGAATCTTCCAAAGTGGGGATGGCTTTTAGTTATCTTGTTCACCCAAGCATTTGGTGCAATCGCTTATTTGGTTGCTGGTCGCAATCGCGGAAATGGCGGCGGATTTAAGAAGGGTCCTAAGCGTCGTATTTTGCCGCCAGATGACGACCCAGATTTCCTACGTAAGCTCTAGTTTTTTATAAACCAGAGTAAGTGTGCTTGCCTGTTCCCCAGACGTTGACGTAGACATAGTTAAACAAGAATGTTGATCCTGCAAAGAGACAGAGCCATGCAGCGCGACGTCCCTTCCAACCAACAGTTACACGCGCGTGTAGATATGCAGCGTAGGCAACCCAGGTAATAAATGCCCACGTCTCTTTTGGATCCCAACCCCAGTAACGTCCCCAAGCACTCTCCGCCCAGATTGCTCCGGCGATTACCGAAAATGTCCACAGTGGAAATACAAATGCAACAAGTCGGTATGAAAGTTGATCGAGAACTTCAAGTGCTGGAAGACGTGTAGCCCATGCAGGGCGACCAGCTCCTCGTTCGCGCGCATCGAGATAGAGATATGCACCAGCGATTACATTTGAAAGTAAGAAAACTCCGCCAGCGATAATTGCGGCGACAACGTGAATGATCAGCCATGTTGATTTAAGTGCAGGAACAAGTGGCGCGCTATCACGATAGAGAAGAGTGATCGCAGTTCCTAAAGTCAGAAGTGCTGCAAGTGAGATAAAGAGTCCGAGCCAGCGAAGGTCATACTTTCGAAGAGCAACCAGATATGCGCCTGTGAAGGTGAGTGCTCCAGTAATAGAGAACTCGTACATATTTCCCCAAGGGACATGTCCATTTGAAAGTCCGCGCGCAATCACTGCGACAAAGAGCAAGATGAAGGCAAGGACCATAAGCGCAGTTGCAATACGTGCAGCCTTGTCAGCTTTTGCGTAATCCATTGTGCGAGCGTTACTTCCCTCGGCAGGAACTTTCACCGCCCAAGCAGTTTCAAATGCGTGTGCAAGGAATGAAAGTGCGAAGACGCCCATGGCGCTATAGATAAAATTATTGGAGATATAAGCCCATGTTGTCTGCACTATTTCTCTCCCTCACTTGCCTTAATTGCACTCACAAATTGAGCCATCTCAACTTCTAACGCTTCTGCATTTGTCTTTGCAAGACCTGCAACTTCTACTTGTCCACTTGCATCAACTTTGATCCATATACGTCGACGACGTCCGAAGAGCGATGCCAGTAATCCAAGTAGCGCAAGAATACCGCCGATAAGGGAATAGCTCTTGCCGGGATCTCTCACGATCTGCAGATTGATCCAAGGTTCAACTTTTTCAAAGGTGATGCTTCCGCCTTTAAAACTATAACTTTCCCCCGGCGCTAATGAATCCAGCGCGATACGTGTCATTGACGTTGTATCTATTTTATAAATTGATTGTGGGATGCCGGTATCGAGACCTAGATCACCTTCCCAGATTGAAAACAAAAGTTTGGGTTCAAGAAGCAACGGATAAACAGAGATTCCGCCTAGTTCGGGGTCGCGTTCATATGTTGGAAGAAATGAGGAGACAAATCCAATTTGAGGCGTTGCCTCTGGAACTTTGATCGAGCCGATTGAACGAAGATTTGTATCTTGCGGCAAGAACGGGACTGCGCCTTGGAATGTGACATTTCCTATTTCGTCGCGCACTGTGACGAATGGTGAATACCCATTTGCTTGCAGATAGACACGAGAGGTTCCAAATGTCAGCGGACTATTGACCTTGATCACTTGTTCCCGCTGGTTGCCCTGTTCATCAATGGTCGTGACATAAGCTGAATAATCCAATGGGATATTTGTAATCGGATCATATTCGCCCACAAACTTATTGAGTCTTACTGAATACGTATTGAGAGAAGTCTCATCAGTGAGCTTTCCATACTCAATGGAGTCATAACTCGTTGCCAAGTTTATGAAGCGTTCGCCAGTTGTAATAATGGCGCTGCCTCTCATGCCAAAGAGTGCACCAACACTGACACCAACGAGGATCAAGATAAGTGAAAGATGGAAGAGAAGATTTCCACTCTCTCTTATATAGCCCTTCTCTGCTGAGATAGATCCATCTTGAATGCGAAGGCGGAAACGATTTTTACGAAGCCACCTTTCTGCTCGATTAAGAGCTTCGCTATCGCTGGCAAAAAGAGAATGCGCTTCCAGTTTCACTAAATTCTTGGGAGTTACTGGTGGCAGTGCACGCATCGCTTTAAAGTGCTCAAATGTTCGCGGCAGAACGCAACCGATTAGCGAGATAAAGAGCAAAATGTAAATCGCACTAAACCAGGATGAGGCATAGACATCAAAGCCACTTGCTCTATCAATCCAGCGAGCAAGTTCGGGCCGGTCTTCAAAGTACTGGCGCACAGCCATTGGATTCTGATTTCGCTGCGGCAGTAGCGATCCTGGGATGGCTGCTATTCCCAACATCATCAAGAGGATGAGTGCGGTGCGCATGCTTGTTAACTGTCGCCATGCAAAACGAGCTAATCCACCTGCACCAATTTCAGGGATCTCGGTCTGTATCTGATTAGTCATTAGATCACCGGAGTAAATTCACTAATGGCTGATCGTAGATCGATCATCAGGGAGTTCCAGAGTCCGCTTACTTGAAGTAGACCGATAAGAATGAGGAATGCGCCACCGATAATTGAAATCGTTCTTCCGTTACGAGTCAGGAAGTTACGCAATCGTGCAGAGCGATCAAAGAAGAGTCCTGTTGCAATAAAGGGTAGTCCTAAACCGATGCAGTAGCCGAGTGATAAAACAGCACCTCGAAACGCACTCGATTCACTAAAAGCTAACGTCTGCACAGTTGCAAGAGCTGGACCGATACAAGGGGTCCAGCCAACTCCGAAGAGGAAACCAAGAACCGGCGCACCAATCAGACCACCTGTAGTGGAGATGCGAGGATTAAATGTTCTCATCATCGGAAAAGCGCCAGCAAAAATCAGGCCAAGTGCGATGGTGAAAATTCCGAGAACTCTTGTAATGACCTCTTCATGTACCGAAATTCTTGCGCCAAGTCCGCCGAAGAGAACACCGTATGAGACAAAGAGGGCGGAGAAACCTAGAACAAAGAGTGATGAGCCAAGCAACACTCGACCGCGCGACTGTGAAAATCCGGCAGCGTATGCGAGGTAACCCGGAACAAGAGGTAGAACACATGGGGAGATAAAGGAGATAAGGCCTGCCAGAATTGAAAGTGGAAGTGCAAGAAGAATGAAGCCATCAAAGAGATTATTTACAAAAAATTCAATCATGAACTCTGCACCCGTTCGATGAGAGTACTGAGAGATCCAATTGTTACTACTCCGGAGACACGAGCAGCAACATATCCATCGCTATCGATGACGATAGTTGAGGGAATGGCGTTGGCAGGTAATGAGTCTTTAAAGCCAATTAAGAGAGCGTCATCAATGAGCGTGGGATATGTAATCTTCTTGGCACGTACAAAGGCCTCAGCATTTACCAAGTTATCGCGGGTAAGGATTCCGATAAATTGCACATCAGGATATTTCTCCGACAGTGCGACAAGGCTGGGAGCCTCTGCTCGACATGGCGAGCACCAAGACGCCCAAACATTAACAACTGCAACTTTTCCGGGCTCGCGAGTGTAATTGACTCCGGTCAACGTCATCCCACTTAGCTCAGGTGCCTTTACTCGTGAGCCTTTATTTACATAAGTTTGAACTCCGCTACCAACGACAAAACTTTCCTCCGCCGTGGAACTTCCTCCACCAGAACATCCACTCAGGAATAGTGCAGAGAGTGAGAGAGCGATGAAGAACTTTTTGTGGCGCATTATTTTTTCTTTGGTGCAACTGGTAAAAGATGTGCCGCTGGTTCCGAGTATGAAGTTCCACTGATCTCGCCATTATCGTCAAAGTGAATGCTTGTCACAGATGCCAAAGTACATTCACGCTTTCGTGGGTCGTGAATTAAACGTCGTCCCTCAATAGCACTTCGCAGAATCCAGATAGGTAGTTGATGAGATACACAGATTGCATCCTTACCGTTAGCAGCTTTATGGGCAGCAAAGACTGAAGCAAGCATGCGATTGATCTGTTCGACATATGGCTCGCCCCATGAAGGTCTCCATGGATTCCATAAGTGTCTCCACGCAGATGGGTGGCGCAATACTCCATCACCAATTCCAAATGGTTTTCCTTCAAAGATATTTGCAGCCTCGATTAAACGATCTTCTGTTGTGATCGCAATCGAGTGTGCAGCGGCAATTGGTGCGGCGGTCTCTTGTGCACGTTGTAATGGAGAAACATGAAGTGCGCCGAGATCAATGCTTTTCGACCATTGTCCTAAAACCTGTGCCATTTCTTGGCCACGTTCTGAAAGTCTCCAACCGGGTTGGCGACCATAAAGAATTTTCTCTGGGTTATGGACTTCACCATGGCGGATCACGTGGACGCTATTGCTCATAGGCTTAACTATAAAGGAGAAATCTGATGCTTTCGCTATGGTTATGCCATGGCACTTGAGCAGAAGAGGGCCGCTTTCTTTGATGTAGATAACACACTTATCCGTGGTTCTTCTCTCTACTTTCTTGGTCGCGGGATGTACCAGCGTGGGTATTTCACGAAGGCAGATATCTCGCGCTTTGTTCTCGCTAATCTGAGATTTAGATTAACTGGAACTGAGAAGCAGGAAGAGATCATCAAATTCCAAAATGCTGCAACAAGCTTTATCGGTGGACATAATGTCCAAGAGATCCAGAAACTTGGTCAAGAAATCTATGACGAGTATGTCTCACCGGCTTTGTGGCAAGGAACAATTGAGATCGCACAGAAACATCTCGCTGACGGCGTTGAAGTGTGGTTAGTCACTGCTGCTCCTGAAGATATGGCAACTCTGATTGCAAAACGTCTTGGATTTACCGGCGCGCTCGGCAGTAAAGCAGGAATTCTTGATGGAGTTTACACAGGTGAGATGAATGGACCTCTTCTACATGGTCGCGAGAAGGCGATCGCTCTTGAAAAAATTGCGAGCGAATGTGGATTTGATCTCGCATATTGCTTTGCATATTCGGATAGCCATAACGATCTTCCACTTCTTGAAGCCGTTGGATATCCATCGGTGATTAATCCAGATGCCAAACTGCGTATTTGGGCAACACGTGAGAAGTGGCCAATCCACGACTTTCGGCGTGCTCGCAAGATAAATCGCTTCTTGGGGCCAGCAATCTCTCGCCTTGCCTCGATTGCCGCCTTGATTTTGCCTCGTCGTCGCTCACGCTAGTTATTGATTTAACGTACAAGGCCTTTCTGCATTAATGTAGGCAGGTTATGGAAATTCGTTCATTTGCCGACTACTTACGTGGGTTAGATGATGCTGGGCTTTTACAACTCTTCTCACACCGCCCAGATTTAATTGCTCCTGTTCCACCTGATATGGCAAGCCTTGCTGTTCGTGCATCATCTGCACCATCGCTTGCACGCGCAATCGATGCGCTTAACACCTGGCAATTTCAAGTTCTTGAAGCATGCGCGGTTGCCGCTGAACCATTTGCCGAAAAAACCATTGCCAGCCTTACCGATAAACCGGCGCTCTTTGTTATTCCAGGCCTAATTGAACGCGGCCTTATCTATCCAGCCGATGATGGGCTACGCATGCCAACTACCTTGCGCGAACTTTTAGGTAATGAAGTTGCACAACTTGGTCCACCTTCGATGGCAAAGCTCAATCTCAAGAAGCTTGCCGATGCGCCACCTGGGGCAAAGAAAATTCTTGATGCGATGGCATGGGGACCACCACGTGGAAGTGTGGGCGATATCAAAAAACCTAGCGCGGGTGTGCAGTGGTGTCTTGAAGAAGGTTTCCTTATTCCGTTTAGCCAAACAATTGTTGTAATGCCCCGTGAAGTTGCAATCGCACTTCGTGGTGGAAAAGTTCATAAAGAACAGAAGATCAACTCACCTGAAATTAGATATTCCTTTGCTGTTAAGGATCGTAAGAGTGTAAATAACGCTGCGATCGCGAACGTCACAACGTTCTTACGCTGGGTAGAAGAAGTCCTGAATTTCTGGGCACAAGATCCTCCGACTGCGCTGCGTTCAGGTGGTTTAGGAGTTCGAGACCTGAAGGCGCTGGCACTTCATTTAGGCGTTGATGAAAATTGCGCAGCATTTGTTGCAGAGCTCTGTTATGTCACCGGTCTGCTGACAATCGATCCAGATGATCGAATCCTGCCAACTACCCAATTCGATATTTGGCTAACTCAGCGTCCATCAGATCAATGGTCCTCTCTAGCAGCTGCTTGGTTGGCCACTTCACGCGTAAGTGGACTTGTTGGAAACGAAAGCACGAAAAATATTGCACCCCTTGGCCCAGAACTCGATCGCGTAAATGCCGCATCGATTCGCTCGCTTACATTGGGACTTTTGAAAGAGAATCAATCTGGCGCGGTCACAGCAGATTCATTGATTAGCGCGGCTCAATGGCAACGGCCGGCAAAGCGCACAGGTGGCGTGCCAGCTAGTTATATCGAATACACGTTGCGTGAGGCTGAATGGCTCGGAATCACAGGACAATCGGTGATCTCTGATTACGGGCTAGCTCTACTTGCAGGCGAATCACTTGAAAAGATTGATGCGGATCTTCCTGCCGAAGTTAATCACATACTTATTCAAAGCGATAACACCGCCATTGCTCCAGGACCACTTGCACAAGCTGTTGCACAAGAGATGGCACTTCTTGCAGATATTGAATCTCGTGGCGGCGCAACCGTCTTTAGATTTAGCGACGCCACGATTCGCAGAGCGTTAGATCACGGCAAAACTGGCGATGACATCACAAAATTCCTTAAGGCAACGTCAAAGACACCGATGCCTCAACCGCTGGAATACTTGATTGCAGATGTTGCAAAAAAGCATGGAAAGTTGCGAGTAGGTGCAACAACCTCATTTATTCGGTGTGAAGATCAATCTGTCATAGCTTCCATTATTGGAGATAAGAAACTTGAGGGACTTGGATTTAGAAAGATTGCATCGGAAGTAATCATCTGCGACCTTGAAGTTGATGACGCGGTAAATATCTTGCGTAACGCTGGCTACCTTCCAGCCATCGAAGACTCAAAGGGAATTCTTTTGACTGGGCCGCGGATTATGCGCGCACAGACAAAGGCGCGACCTCCTCGAATCATCGGAGAGATTGATCTTCCAGATGAGATTGCACTTAACGGAGCACTGCGCACGTTACGTACTGGAGAAAAATCTAGTCACCGTCAAAGCACTCTGCGCAACATCACAGCATCGGCACTCGGTGAATTGCCGCGCACGACAGCAAATGAAACTCTAGAAATTTTGAGTCATCACTTAACTCATTCGCCAGATAAATCTCTCTCCATTGGATATGCCGATAACAACGGACTGATCTCACACCGCATCATTGACCCACTTAAGCTCTCAGCAGGCTCACTTCTGGCGCGCGATCATGCAACCGGAGATATAACAACCTTTAGAATCGCTCGAATAACGGGGGTGGCTTCGCTATGACGAGCGAGAATGCAAGCGAATACGGCAGACTTACACCCATGTTGGCAGCCCTTGAAGCACTTGTTCGGTGTGAATCCCCCACGGAAGATCTCGATGCCTGCCGCAGCGTTGTTCGTTTAGCCAGTGATATCGCAACTCGTGTTCTTGGAACTCCAGCAGAGATTAAAGAGATTGAAGGTCGACCTGTTTTCTGGTGGGGCGCACAGAGCCCAGACATTGTTCTTCTTGCTCATCTAGATACAGTCTGGCCACATGGTTCATATCAACCTTTATGGGAAGTAAATGGCGATGTTGTTCGCGGCCCTGGCGTCTTTGATATGAAGGCTGGTTTCTTGCAGGCGTTGTATGCACTCAAAGGTATTGAAGGATCAGTTGCACTTATTGCAACCACTGATGAAGAGACCGGAAGCCACGCTTCACGCGCACTCATCAAGGATGTTTCATCTAAGGCGAAAGCTGTTTTAGTTCTTGAAGCATCCCTTGATGGCAAGGTAAAGACTGGCCGTAAAGGAACTTCGATGTATCAGGTACATGTTCACGGTGTGGCATCTCATGCTGGTCTTGAACCTGAAAAGGGTGTTAATGCAACAACTGAGATTGCGCACATAATTCTCAAACTGGCCGCTCTTGAAAATGCAGAGCATGGAACAACTGTTGTTCCGACTGTTCTTCATTCAGGAAATACAACGAACACTGTTCCAGATCATGCAGTCCTCGATATTGATATTCGTTCATTTGCAATCTCAGAGCTCGAGCGCGTTCACGCAGCGATCACAGGTATAACTGCAGTTAACCCACTTGCTCGCATTGAAGTTACTGGTGGAATTAATCGCCCACCACTACAACCAGCTTCAACCTCCGCACTTTATGAGCGGATTGAAAAGGTTGCCGCCGCAATCGGTATGGCTCCACTTGGTAGCGCGCACGTTGGCGGTGCCAGTGATGGAAACTTCGCCGCCGCAGCAGGAGCGCAAGTTCTCGATGGTCTCGGTGCAGTTGGACATGGGGCACATGCTCCACACGAGTGGGTAAGTGCGGCATCTCTTGAACCGCGCACAGCGTTATTGCACGCTCTGATCAAGGACCTTCTGGATGAGTAATGGCCCGCTCATTGTTCAAAGCGATAAGACACTTCTCTTAGATATTGATCATCCTGACTCTGTTGAATGTCGCAGAGCGATCGCTCCCTTTGCTGAACTTGAGAGATCACCAGAACATATTCATACCTATCGATTAACAAATCTTGGCCTGTGGAATGCGCGTGCTGCCGGCCACGATGCTGAGCAAGTCATCGATACCTTGATCAAATATTCGCGTTATGCAGTCCCCCACTCAATTTTGGTTGATGTGGCAGAGACGATGTCGCGCTATGGACGCCTGCGACTTGAAGCAGATCCAGTACATGGGTTGATTCTTGTTACAACAGATTCTGCAGTTCTCGAAGAGGTAATCCGCGCAAAGAAGATTGCACCACTTCTTGGTGTTCGTATCGATGCTGAAACAATCGTCGTGCATCCCAGCCAACGTGGAGCAATCAAACAATCACTCTTGCGTCTTGGTTGGCCAGCAGAAGACTTTGCAGGCTATGTCGATGGACAAGCACATGAAATCGCGCTCAAAGAAGATGGCTGGAAGATTCGCCCTTACCAAGAGTTAGCTGCTGAAGGATTCTGGCATGGTGGCTCAGGTGTAGTTGTTCTTCCTTGTGGCGCCGGAAAGACAATTGTTGGTGCGGCAGCGATGGCACACGCAAAGGCAACAACTCTTATCTTGGTAACAAATACTGTTGCAGCTCGTCAATGGCGCGATGAGTTGCTGCGTCGCACAACACTGAATGAAGATGAGATTGGCGAATACTCAGGAGCGAAGAAAGAGATTCGCCCCGTGACAATCGCGACCTACCAAGTGATGACAAAGAAGAAGAATGGTGTCTATGCCCACCTTGATCTCTTTGATACTCATGACTGGGGTCTGATCATCTACGACGAAGTTCACTTATTGCCGGCACCAATCTTTAGATTTACTGCAGATATTCAATCCCGTCGTCGCCTTGGGCTTACAGCAACTCTTGTCCGTGAAGATGGGATGGAAGGCGAAGTATTCTCATTGATCGGCCCGAAGCGCTTTGATGTGCCCTGGAAAGAGATTGAATCACAGGGATATATCGCACCTGCTGAATGTATTGAGGTACGAGTTAATCTCACAGAGTCCGAGCGCTTGCTCTATGCAACTGCCGAGCCAGAAGAAAAATATAGATACTGCTCGACAACACAGACCAAAGCAGAGATAGTGCAAGAACTTGTTGCGCTGCATGCAGAAGAGCAGATCCTTGTCATTGGTCAATACATCACACAACTAGATTCACTATCTGAGAGCTTAGGTGTTCCCCTCATTAAGGGAGATACTCCTGTGAAAGAGCGCGAGCGTCTCTTTGCCGCGTTTCGTACCGGTGAGATCACCTGTTTGGTTGTCTCGAAAGTTGCGAACTTTTCAATTGATTTACCTGATGCCACGATTGCGATTCAGGTATCTGGTGCATTTGGTTCACGTCAGGAAGAGGCGCAACGCCTCGGTCGCATCCTGCGTCCTAAGTCAGATGGACGTGGAGCTAAGTTCTATTCAGTTGTCTCTCGCGATACTGTTGATCAGGATTTTGCAGCAAACCGTCAGCGCTTCTTAGCTGAACAGGGTTACGCCTACCGAATTATTGATGCTGACGATGTTTTTCAAGGGAAGATCTAAATCTAACTGGATCTACTTTGTAGAAGTCGTGGTTTATTCCATCGATATGAATCACCGGAACCTGATCACTATAAAGTTTGACTAGCTCTGCATTCTGATCAATATCAATGACATCAATCTCAAAGTTAAGTTCTTCACGCAAAGATTCCAGAGTATTAATGGCATCATCACAGAGATGACATCCTTTGCGAGAGTAGATTGTTATCTTCGTCATTTCTTCTTTTCAGGAAAAATTCGTGCAGACAATTCTTCTACAACTAATTTCGCGTCACCTTTTGCACGATGCAGAGATTCTTCTGCGCTCTTAAGTACAGTCTCAACACTTGTCTTAGTCACATTGCCAACCAGTGGACCATATGTTTTTGAGAAAAGCATGTGAGCCACTGAACCAACTGCTGCCGCAAAATCTGCACGAGCTTCATCCAGCGTCGCTTCTTTTCCTGCAGCGGAGATCGTAAATTCAGTCAACGGCGCTCTTTCACTGCGAATTCGGTCATAAACATTCGCCTGCGATTCTGGGGACATGTTCACATTCTTGCAGGCTGATAGGTTAAGCGCCATGCGAGCAGGTATCTTCCGAACCCCACGGATTCGCGCAGCGTTTCCCGTGGCCTTGGTTCTCTTTGCCCTTCTTGCAACCCTGACTCCCCTGCCTTCAGCTTCTGCGCAATCTCTCTATAGATTTGCACCAGCAACTCAATGGGGGTACCTCTACGCAGCTCCTGCAACAAAGCCTTCATCTGGCTCAGTACCAAAGAGTGCAAACCTTGAGAAGCAATCAACAATCAATGTTAACTATATAAATTTTCCTGATTGGGCAAAGAAAGAGTTGCAGCTTGCGGTCGATATCTGGGCAGCGAATTTTCAATCAAAGGCTGCGATCACCATCGATGCAACATGGAGTTCTTCACAATCAATCTCAGTTCTTGGTAGCGCGCGTCCTGGTGGATACTTCGCTGGATTTTCCGGAGCTCCCGATTCAAGTCTCTGGTATCCATCGGCTCTTGCAAATGCACTTGCAGGCAAAGACTTAGATTTAAGAAATGCCGAGATATTGATCAATGTTAATTCAAGAGCAAACTGGAATCGCAGAGGCGATGGCGTTCCAACTAATCGAGAATATGATCTCAAATCGGTATTTATTCACGAAATAGGTCATGGACTGGGTTTCTTATCTAATGATTCCTATGATCCATTCTTCGGTTTTGGAACAATTGAACAACCAACACCATTTAATGCATATACACAGACTCCCGATGGAAGACGATTAGCAGATCTCCCATCACCATCACTTGAACTTGGTAAGGCTCTTCGATCAACTCTGGTCTGGTCTGGTCCTTTAGGAATTGCTGCCAATGGTGGTGTGAAACCAGTTTTGTATACCCCAAGCACATATGAAGGTGGATCTTCCATAAGTCACCTGGATGAGAAAAATTATGCAGAGAGCGCGCTCGACAAAGTGATGACTCCCAACCTTGAATCAGGTGAAGTCTTTGCAGGTCCTGGACCACTTCTCTTAGCGATGATGGCAGATATGCGCGCAAAGCCTCCTGTAGGCCTCGCCGTTGAATTGCCGACTTCGGTTCGAAATGCAGAAGCAGTGATTTCAGATAGCGCTGCCATTGTGAAATGGGATCCACCAGCAAATCTACGTACCGCTCAAGTCACTGCTTACACGGTTAAAAATCTCAGAACCGGGGCGGAGAAGAGCAGCACAACGAGTCCAATAATCTTTGACGGATTAAAAAACGGAACGACTTATACATTTTCTATCATTGCCAATAACTCACTTGGATCTTCAACGCCTGCAATCACTGAACCAGTGACGCCCCAACCAGCATGGAAGTCAACAATCATTGATCCCAATGTAGAGCCAGCACATATCTCTACCGCTACCTGGAATAAGAACCCGGTAATCGTCTACTCAAACAGTGTCACTGGAATTCTTAAGATGGCGATGTGGAACGGTTTGGCTTGGCGCAAGACAACTATCGATGGTGCAGGTGGAACGAACAGAACATCACATGAAATTACTAGTCCAATTTCCTTATGTCTGTCGGGAACTGGCGCTACACAGAAGCTACATATGTTCTATGCCGATGGAGTAGATAAAGATCTCCGCCATGCAACCTTTGATGGAAAAAGGATTACCGTTGAGATAGTTGATGGAAATGGTCCCGCGGTTAACAAATATGAAGATCCAGTCAGAGTGCGCACCGCAAGTGATGTCAGCATTTCAAATGCATGTGTGGTCACTCCAACTGGCATCCAAGTCTTCTATCGCGATGAGTCACAAGGTGTTCTACTAGGTGCCTACAAGTTAAATTCCAGCAATAAGTGGATCTATGAGCAGGTTGATGGAGATCGCAAGACAGATGGGCGAACAACTGGAGATGTTGGCTTCCATCTAGCTGCTGGATACGATGGAAAGACCACCTATGTTCTCTACGATTCCGTGTTGGTTATCAATCAGAGGAAAGAAGCAACTTCTGGTGCAATTCGCTTAGCAACTAGGTCAGAGACTGATCCAGCGAAATGGGTATATCGCACGTTAGAAGAATCAGCTGAACCGTTGGCAATGACCGGTTATGACGTAGCCCTTTCAGTAACTACCAAGGGCGCTTTCGCTATGTGGTTAGGCGCTTCATCGCTGACAATTCCAAAGCCGAATCAAATTCGCACCGCAGTTATTGCTCCAAATTTGGCGATAAAAAGCTTTAATACCGCTAACTTCGGAACTCCAAATCGTTGGATAAATACAAATGGTTCATCGGCGCTCTTTAACTGTGAAGATCGTCTCTGCACAATTGACTTTGCCACTAAGAAAATCTCGCTTGTGACAGCAAGCTCAGCAGTAAATGGAACAAGCGGTAAGTGGCTAACCCTTGCCGGTAAGAGAGTCATTGTTGCCAATATCAATGGCAATCTTGCACTCGCAAGACCTTAACCTTTATAGATTCCAGTCTGGCTTACGACTACTAATCCAACTCCTGCGATAAATGCCATCGAAGTTGCGCTCTTAACTTGAGAGGATTTAAGCGCTTGAGTAATCGCGCCTTTACTATCAAATCGAATCACAATTGGTGTTGCAGAAGTTGGTCTCCAACCGGTCACACCTGGAATAGCGGAGGTTGAATTAAAGAGTGCGTAATGTGCTCCGCTAGCCCCGGTTGCGGCTAGTTGTGCACCCTGGGATGGAAGTCGGAGCGTCCATGTCGGTGCAAAGCTGGAGTTGAATTTAGTAAAGGCGCTCTCGTTCTTTCCACCCGCTTTCACATCGCCAACGAGGAAATATGTTGCAGTTGCACTCTGCCAAGTGCGGGTTGCGCGATTAGCTGAACTTCGCACAACGCTGGTTAAAGCACCGCTCTTATTTACCTTCGCCAGAATTCCATCGCGTACTCCGACTAGTTTTTTGCCGCTGAGACTCTCGCCACTTGATCCATATATCTGTGCGCTGCCATCGGGGTTTCTAATGATTGATGTAAATGCACTCTTTGCCGTACCGATTGTCTTAGCAGTTGAGAACTTGCCGCCGAGCGTTGCTGAGATAAGAACTGTGCCAGCGCCACGATCACCCACAATTGAGATTCCACTTGTCGAGTGCGAAATTGCGGTGATCAGTATTGGCGAAGTTGCACTCTCAGAATATGTTGCGATAAGCGACCCTGCAGGGGAAATCTTCCACAAGGTGAGGGTATTTAACTCATTTCGAAGTGACGGAACTTGTTCAACGACAACTCCATCAACATTGACTGGGTTATTTGTTGCGCTCTTCGTCTCACTGGTGCTGACTGCAGAAGTCAGCCCTGCCAACCAAATATTGCCTTCTTTATCCGAGGTTGCCGCCATAGCAATCTGATCGGGCGCCCCCTCTACTAGTAACTGCCATTTCTGTGACCCTGAAAAATCTAGATTAGTAACGGTTACCTTCTTCTCGGTATTGGCAAAAATTGTTACTCCTTGAGCGGTAATCGCAGCACCTTCATGTTCGGCAATAGGGGCAATCTTAGTTATCTCACTTGCCGCAATTGATTTCGGTGCAGCATCGGCTGGTTGTGCTGAAAATAGAAGAGCAGCAATTACTACTGATGCAAAACGTTTCACGTTATGCCAATTCTTGTGAGCGATCGCGCGCTGCCTTCATTGCGCGAGCTACGATTTCGGAGAGATGATCGTTTCTAAATGAGGCAAGGGCCGCTGCAGTAGTGCCGTTTGGACTAGTGACCTTTTCACGTAACGTTGTTGGTGAATCGCCCGATTGTTCAAGGAGTGCGGCAGAACCAACGATTGTTTGAATTGTCATCGTCGTTGCATCTTCGCGTGAAAGACCGAGCGCGATTGCACCTTCAACCATCGCTTCAACAAAGGCGAAGAAGTAGGCAGGACCTGATCCACTTGTTGCTGTGATTGCATCTTGCAGTGACTCGTCTACTTCAACGGCCTTACCTGCTGCCGCCAAAAGAGAAGCGACAAATCCGCGTTGCCCTTGAGTAACAGCGCTACCAAATGACTATCCAGCCGCACCCAGACCTACCGATGTTGGTGTATTTGGCATGATGCGCACGATCGGTTGGGAAGGTGACAAATTCTCTTGAATAAACCCGATCTTCTTGCCCGCGACAAAACTCATCACAAGTGCACTCGGATTGATATTGCCCTTGATCTCGCCTAAAAGTGATTGCATATCTTGGGGTTTAACAACCAAGAGAATTACATCATTGGTCGAAACTGCGTTCTGCAGGCTATCTGTAGTGATTGAATACTTAGCAATCAACTCGCTACAGCGATCTGGGCGCTTTTCAACAATAGAAATTGCAGATGGCTCGACTCCAGAGCGGATAAGGGCTGCAATAAGAGCTTCTCCCATAACACCGGCACCGAGAACTGCGACCTTCTGTTGATTAGCCATAGTCAAAGAGTACGCGTAGGCTCTGCGACTATGTCCGAAGTTAAACCAGGTTTCGCCCGCGACTGGGTCGAGTTCGCTGATCCAAATGATGAGTTAGAGATCTTTAAATGTGATCTCACCTGGCTTACCTCAAATTGGACCTGCATCTACGGCGATGGTTGCCAAGGTGTCTTTAAGGACCGTCCCAATGATGGCTGTTGCACAGAAGGTGCGATGTATTCAGATGAGGATGATGAGAAGCGTGTTCAACTCGCCGCCCAGCACCTCACGCCTGCGATGTGGCAATTTTATGAAGAGGCTCGTCCAAAGAAACCTGGCGGCCAACTTCGCATTACAGATTTAGATGAAGATAATGAACGCAAGACTCGCACTGTAAATGATGCTTGTATCTTCTTAAACCGTAAAGGTCATGAAGCTCCTGGTTTCACCGGATCATTTGGATGCGTACTCCATCATTTAGCATTGAAAGAAGATCGTCACTTCGTTGAAACTAAACCAGATGTATGTTGGCAATTGCCTTTACGTCGTAGTTTTGAAACTCGCGAAGTTGGCGAGCGCGAATACTCAGTCACAGTAATTGGTGAGTACGAGCGCTTAGGTTGGGGCGATGGCGGCGATGATTTCGATTGGTACTGCACCAGTAATACCGAGGCTCACGTTGGTAGCCAACCGGTCTATATCTCTAACCGCGCAGAGCTCATCGCTCTTATGGGCCAAGATGCATATGACATTCTGGCCAAGCATTGCGATCTGCGCGTGCAGGGAATTAAAGATGCTCAGGCACGTAGCCTGCCGCTCTTTGTTATTCAGCACCCAGCAACGCTTCAAGCCGGCAAGTAGCGCACCCGTCACACCTTTGCTTTAGGCTCACCTCATGGCCAAGGTCGAGAAGGATCCATTCCGCTGTAGCGAGTGCGGTTGGACATCCCAAAAATGGGTAGGGCGTTGCGGTGAATGCCAGGCATGGGGTTGTGTCGAAGAGATTGCAGCGCCTAAGAAACTCTCACTTGTTGCCGGCACTGTCTCTCATGCAGCAACTCCTATTGGCGATGTCGATCTCTCATCGGCCCGTGCACGCGAAACTGGAGTCAGCGAACTCGATCGAGTTCTCGGCGGAGGTTTAGTTCCAGGTGCTGCGATTTTGCTCGCTGGTGAACCTGGCGTTGGTAAGTCCACACTTCTACTCTCTGTTGCAGCACAAACTGCAGCTAAAGGAATGAGTGCGCTCTATATCAGCGGTGAAGAGTCAGCATCTCAAGTACGCCTTCGTGCAGAGCGAATCAACGCTGTCGATCCGCAATTGTTTTTAGCATCAGAGACCGATCTCGGCGCAGTCATTGCACATATAGATGCAGTGAAGCCAGCGCTACTTATTATCGATAGCGTTCAAACTATTGGAAGTTCGGCGGCAGATGGTGCACCTGGTGGAGTCACACAGGTACGTGAAGTCGCTGGCGCACTTATTCGTATCTGTAAGGATCGCGACATTACATTGTTGCTCGTTGGCCATGTGACTAAAGATGGTTCGATTGCAGGTCCGCGCCTGCTTGAACATATCGTTGATGTTGTTCTGCAATTTGAGGGTGAACGTCATTCACGTCTTCGACTCATCCGCGCAATTAAAAACCGCTTCGGTGCTAGTGATGAAGTCGGCTGCTTTGATTTAAGTGATACTGGAATTGAATCGGTAATTGATCCGACCGGACTATTTACATCTCGCCACACAGAACCTGTGCCTGGCACCTGCGTAACCGTCACTCTTGAAGGTCGTCGCCCACTTTTAGCTGAGATTCAGGCGCTGGTGAGTGCAGGGCGTGAAAGTGATTTCGGAAATGCACGTCGCGTAACAAGTGGTTTAGATTCTGCGCGCACCTCAATGACTTTGGCCGTTCTTGAACTTCGCGCGGGCGTCCGTGTGGGTGGCCGCGATGTTTATGCCGCCACTGTCGGTGGCATGAAGATGTCAGAGCCGGCTGCTGATTTGGCACTCGCGCTAGCGGTGGCATCTGCTGCGAAAGGATTGGCGCTACCTCCAGATCTCGTTGCGATCGGTGAAGTTGGGCTAGCTGGTGAGATTCGCAAAGTTAGCGGTGTATCGCGACGTTTAGCTGAGGCATATCGACTTGGATTTAAGAAGGCGCTTGTTCCAAGTGGAAGTGATGTAAAGATCGATGGCATGGAGATCTTTGAAATATCTCGACTTGATCAGGCGCTAAAAAGGGTTGCGATCACTGGGGAATGAGTTCTCTCCACCAACCAGTTTTGGCCTGGTATAAAAAGAATAAGCGCGAACTTCCATGGCGCAACACAGATGCATGGGGCGTTTTGGTGAGTGAAATTATGTTGCAACAGACACCGGTTGCACGTGTTCTCCCGGTCTACAACGAGTGGATGAAACGGTGGCCAACTCCTGCTGCTCTTGCAGCAGCGACACCTGCGCAAGTGATTACTGCTTGGGGTCGATTGGGATATCCACGGCGTGCGCTACGTCTTCATGAATGCGCAAAAGTGATTTCAACCCAGTACAAAGGAAAGATCCCGACTACTCAGTCTGAGTTACGTGAACTTCCTGGTGTTGGTGATTACACAAGTGCGGCAATCATCGCATTTGCCTTCGAAGCTCGTTCACTCGTTCTTGATATCAATATCCGCAGAGTCTTTGCGCGGGTCATCGATGGAATTGAAGTACCCACTGCAGCTCCAACAAAATCTGAACGGCAAGAACGTGAAAAGTTGATTCCCACTAAGAATCCACATGTGTGGGCTGCTGCAACGATGGAGCTTGGCGCGCTGATCTGCACGGCGAAGAATCCAAAGTGCGGGCAATGTCCACTGGCAGATCAATGCATATGGCGCAGCCTTGATTATCCGCTCTCAGATCAACCAAAACGCACTCAGAGCTGGCATGGAACAGATCGACAATGTCGCGGCGTGATTGTGCAAGCACTTCGTGAAAATCCTGCTTTGAGTAAGAAGGAGATCATGCAACTTTGGGATGTACCCTCACAAGTGGAGAAGGCGCTGCTGACTTTGCTTGAAGATGGCTTACTTGTTGAGCAAAAGGGTCAACGATTTTCACTTCCGCAACGGTGATTTATAGGTAAAATTCACGGATGGATCATGGAGCAGGGCTACGTGCAGTATTAGGCGAGAACGCTTCACTTATCACCGATTCGCAAATCACACTCTCGTACTCTAAAGATCAAGCACCATTTGCCGCGCATGAAGCGGCAGCAATTGTGCTGCTTGCCAAATCAACGGAAGAAGTTGCAAAGGCCGTTGCCTACGCCAACGAACATAACATTCCGGTTGTTGCCCGCGGTGCCGGAAGCGGTCTATCAGGCGGTGCCAATTCAACGTCGTCCTCGCTAGTCATCTCACTTGAGAAGATGAACAAAATTATTGAACTTGATACCACTAACCTGATCGCACGAGTTGAAGCTGGTGTCGTTAATCTTGATTTAGATAAGGCAGCAGAAGAACATGGTCTGGCTTATCTGCCAGATCCTGCCAGCCGTGATTGGTCTACCATCGGTGGAAATGCTGCAACTAATGCTGGTGGCATGTGTTGTGTGAAGTACGGCGTTACATCGGCCCATGTTCGCGCTCTCACAGTTGTGATGGCAGATGGTCAGATTATTCAACTCGGAAGTGCAACAAAGAAGGCTGTAACAACACTTGATCTCACTCGCTTAATGATTGGATCCGAAGGAACGCTTGGAATCATTACCGAGATTGTCGTCGGTCTGGCAGTGCGCCCGGCAACACCAGCAACGATTATTGCCACCTTCCCACATATTAAGAACGCTGCTGCAGCTGCTGCTGCACTCTTGAAATTTAGACCTTCAATGCTCGAGATCATTGATCAGACAACACTTAAGGCTGTTGAAGCGTGGCATCCTCTGGGATTTGAAGTCGCAGGTTCTGTACTTCTGATGCAACTTGATGAGGATCAAGAGCGAGCAGATGAAGTACTCGCACTCTGTCAAAGTTTTGAGATGATCGATGGCGCTGCTTCAACTGAGGCAGCTGATGCCGTTGAATTTATTCGAGTACGAAAACTCGCCTATCCAGCGTTGGAAAGACTTGGTGCAACGCTTCTTGATGATGTTGCAGTTCCGATTTCAAAGATTGCAGAGCTCGTTGAACGCGTAGAGGGGTTGGCAACCAAGTACAACCTCACCATCGGAATCTTT
>JACCDG010269086.1_pt1 | contig 21488 bp, 17 predicted proteins | sample 7442471 | NCBI WGS metagenome assembly JACCDG01 (sample SAMN15323444, study PRJNA562643) | freshwater metagenome | isolation source: river surface water | place: USA:Blue River Watershed | collected 2017-08-17 | reverse complement strand
CACATCCTGTATAAAATGCGTTTTGATGTTGATCTCTACCTAATTGTCCTGGTGGTTTAAAGTAACACCAAGTTTGCATTCCTTGTACTTCACCTTCCATTAAAAATTCACATGCTTCCAAAATCTTTGGATGACAAAATAACTTTTCTAATTTAGGAGAAAGTTTGTGTGGATATGCGAATGGATCCCAATCACCCCACTCTTTACCATCTTCGGTAGTTGTACCAATTCTAGCTTGTCTTAATTTTTCTAATTCATCGTTTACTTCATCAACCTCATCTTCGGTTAATAGTTCTAATACGGTGAATCCTCTGTATCTCCAATCGAAAGTAATTTGTTGTACTTCTAAATCGGTTAGATGTTTGAAATTGCTCATATAACTTTTTGTTTATTTAATATAAATATATGTTATTATTTTTTACTTTCCAAATAATAGTATGATTTTTATCACCCTTTCCAAAACTTAGTATAGTTTTTTATATGAGTATCTAAATTAGAAAGTGTTTGTTTTCCAAATGCTACTGATCGTTGATTTAGTTTACTTACTTCATCAATTTGTCCGGTTATTTTCCATTTAATTTTAGTTCCAAAATATAATTGATTATTTTGAAAATCTTTAAAAGTATCTGCACTTACTTCGTATATTAAACCATTATCCTGATTTCTCTTTCTTATAAAATAACGATAAATAAATTCGTTTTTATAATCTTGTTCATTTGGTGTTGGTTGAAATGCACTAAAATTATCTGTAAATATTACATTAGTATTTAGTTGTAAGTAATTTTTTATTATTGACTCTTCCATATTATTTTACTCTAAATTTTAATTCTACATCAGTAGTCCATCTTGTATCATCTACCTCATGTTCCACATTCGTTACTTGCCAATATCCAGTATCAATATCTAACCAAGGAACAGGTGATGGTTTTAATTCTAATGCTTGTCCTATTGTTATTCCAGACAATCCTAATATTTGCATTGTTACTGATATCGGAACTAAAGCATCTCTTCTTCTATAATCTGGTCCAAAGTATACGGTTTTTACACAACTAACATCTGTAAATGCTGCAAAATATGATTGTCCGGCTTTTCCAAATTTTTTACTTGCACATAGTTTAACTCTATTTGCACCTGGTAGTTTTAAATATATTTGAGCATCTGTAACTAATCGTGTTGCAGATTGTGTAGGATTTGCTAATGCATTTATTCCTGGATTTGCATTTTTAAATGCCTCCCATGTTGCTTTAAAATTAGAATTACTTGATTTTGGATCTGTTGTAGTTGCTGTTTGTGTTGTGGTTGCTCCTCCCGCTGCTGTAGCAGTTGTTACTGATGTTTGTTGAGTACCACTACTATCTGTTAAAGTTGCTTCTTGTGTATTATTTCTAATTCTTACTTCATTTAAAATAGGATCTGGAGTTATGGTTTTAAACATATCCTTTGCCATATTTCTATTTCTACTTGTTGTATTTGTATCTGCATTTATACCACCCATCATCATTATAGTTGCTAATTCTTTTGGTAAATCTGCATTAGCTCTTAATTCAATCATTCTACTTGTATTAGTAAACAATTCTAAACTTGGAATTTGTGGTTTTTTTGTTGTTTCTAATGTTAAATCTACTATACTATAAATGTGTTGTCCTGTATTTTCTTTAAAACTTTCTCTAATTACTAATTCATATATTCCTGCACCGGCAATATTTAATTCAGATACTATTTTTTCTAAATATTCATGTACCGTATTTGAACCTTTTGCAATATCTTTTAAAAATTGTGTTTTTAAATATATGTTTTTAATATATCCAGCTTTAAATGGTTGGAAAAAATTTCCAGACATATTAATAGATTGATCACTTGGAAATATATCACCAACATTATCTCTTTGAAAATTAAATGGACCTAATGGTTGTGTATTATTTAAATCAACTTCTATTACTCTTGCACCATCATAATCTACCGAATCTTTAAATCCCATTGTTGTTTTATTTGGGAATATAACATTATCAGTAACACTTATCATATTTGGATGACAATTTGCAATACTTTCTTCTATATCCACATTTACTAAAACACCAAATGCACTACCAGTTGTTTGTCTAAATTTATTAACAATTGCATTTATTGCATATCCCATTTGAATATAACTATCATCGGTTTCGCCAAATGTAGTCCACGTACTTTCTCTATCTTCTTTTAAGTTAATTACATAATCACGAATTTCTTTATCTTTAGCTGCTATCAATCTTCCCTCTATATCTAACGCCTGAAGTACTTCCACCATTCCCTTTTCTTCAGTTTTTCCTTCTACACTTGATGTTTTTCCTTGTTTATGTATTTCTAAATATGCTACTAATTCCGATGGAGATGATATTTCAAATTCAACATTTATACTTGCATCTGAATTTACTACCATATTAAAATTAGTAAGAATTCCAGCTAAAAAATCTACATTATTACCAAATTTATTTGTATTTTTTAAATACCCATCTATGTTATTTACAACATCTACTGCAATTTCTTTCGTATTTCCACCAAATGTTTGATTATTATTAAGCCATCCCCAAGATACTAATTGTGTATTTCCTACTTTAAAATGATTTTTATGTAAATCTAAATCTTTACTCGATGCAAATCTAACATTTACTTTTGCTTTTCTAAGTGAACCTAAACTACCTGCTGCTGTTACCGTTAAGCCTGTTATAACCGGTGGAAATCTTTGATTGGTTTTATTTGCACCATAAACTGCTTTATTCAAATCATAGGTTAAATAACTATTGTATGAAATAGTGTTAGTACCACCAATAAAATTAGTAAATTGAATAAATGGTTTTTCACCAGCTGCTTCAATTTTTGATGTGTTTTGAATTTGATCAACTATCGATTGTTTAATACCAGTAATAAATGGAAATCTAGACATAACTTTATTTTTTTACTATCCTAAATATTGTGTTATTTCACTTGCTCTCATTGGAATTCTAAGTTGAGTTCCTGGATTAAGTTTTAAATCAATATCAGTAAGATTATTAGCCATTGCAATTACCCACCAAAGATTTGAGTCATTATAATAAGATGCAGCTAATAAATCTAATCTATCTTCTGCTGTTGTATAAATTAAAATATCACTATCACTCGGTGGAATATATGGTAGGGCTTGAGGTACAAATACATTACCTTTACCTTTTTTATTTTCTATTTCTAAATTATCGTATCTCATATATTATTAATTATTAATCTATACTTCTTGCTCTAGTCCAAGCCTGCATTGAATCTGGCTCTACTCTTGTCGTTCCACTTAAAGTAGTAGGTGGTGCGTTTAATCGTGTAGATGATCTATCTCTCATTACCGGTGATGTATCTGTCGATCGTAATGGTGAACTATCTAATTCATCATCTGTTTGACTAAAACCAGGAACAACAGGTGGTGCACCAATTACAACTGGCTGTGCTGTTTGTGGTTTTGTTTGGATTTCGTATGCTTTTTTATCAATTTGAGTTGGATAATGTGGAAAATCATCTTGATTTTTAACTACTTTATATGTAATGTTCATATCAAATATAAATGGTTTTTGTAAACCATCAGTAATTTCCCAAGGTGATTCATCTAACACATTCATTTCACATTGAGTTAAAAATCCATAACTTTCATTTATTAAATCACCAATTTGTAATTTAATAATGTTACCAAATATACCTAAATTTTTACCTTTAGTAATTGGAAGTGTATATCCTTTTATTTGGTTTGCTTTAACCCATATATTTTTTAAATCACTTTCCGATTCTGCGTATAATCTTATTCTAAAACTAACTTCTCTTTCCCAATTATCATATCCATAAAAATGGAATCCACTACCAACTCCTTTTATAGAACTCCAATTTGGTGTAGTTGCATCTGTTAAACCGGTTAGTGTTCCTATCAATAATACATCACCTATTTTAAATTTAATTCTATCGGAAGCTTTATCATTTTTAGATGCACCTTTATTTGATGTATCTAATACATCTCTTCTTTGTTGTAAATATGGGTTGTATTTTTTATCAAAGGTATTGGATTGTGCCTGAAATGAACCTGAAACAAAATAATAATCCTGATCTAATATTTTATTAAGATTATTACCATCAACCTGATCACTATATTTAGCTTCTTTACTATTCCATCTAACTGGTTTAATCCAATATTTAGAATAATCTACACTACCACTACCAGCGATTGGCCAATAACTCAACCAATTATCTAAATTATTTTCTACTAAATTAATTTGTCCACCTAATTCTAAACTACTTACATTTTGTGTTCCAAATCGTAATAAACCAGTATCAGGAATTATATTATCCCAATTAGGATTAGCATCTTCAAATTGTTTAATAGTATCATATCGTGTCCATTCTTCTGGTATAAATTCACCTGTTTGTGAATCTGTTTTTGATGCTTCAAATATTCTTAATACATCTTTACTATATCTACCAACTCTTTTATAACTATCCTCTGCACCATTGTTTATTGTTAATGATGTATAATATCCGAAATTATCATATAATTCTCTTGTATCTGTTTGGTTATTTTTACGAAGATATAATTCAATATGATTAGAATATAATGTATCTAAATTTGCTAATTCATCCTCTCTTGCTACTAATTCATCTTTACCAACTATCCTTGTAGTAGATAAATCTTTACCAAACTTTGATGGAAATAATGGATTATTTCGTTGTTGTTCTTGAAAATGTGCAACTGAATCACTATCATTCAATGTTGTTTTTGAATTCAAAACAAACGTTGATGGAAAAAATGGAACTGGTGGTGGTAATTTTTTTGCTGGATTTTCTTTTCTTTTTTTCCTTGATAATAATTTACCTACACCTGCTATAGCTGCACCAATCAACATTGTTTTAGCCGCTGCTATTGCATTATCTTTTATTTGTTGAGGTGTTCTATTTCCTTGTAAAAATGAACCTAATTTAGATTTACTATTTTTTACACCACCATTATAATATTTACCACCGGCGTAATCACTGCTAATTAATTTAGAATACAAATTAAATTTAGGTTCACTTTCATCACCTGTTAAAAAATCATCAGGATATTTTGGATTAAAATCTGCTACAAAATTACCAACAGCTGCTCCAACCGGTCCTAATGCGGCACCCACTGCACCAGCTGCTTTTTTAATTAATACTTTATCTGCATGCGGATCTCTTTGTAATAAAATTCGTTTTGCATCTAATCCATAAATTCTTGGAACATTCTTTACAAAATTTATAGTCTGAGCTGCATTTTTTTCCTCTCTTGTATAAATCTCTTCTCCGGCATATTTTTTTATAACATCACCAAATACCGAAGGAATGACAGGTTTAGGTTTTACAACTTCCGGTGTACTAGCGTTTCTTTCTCCTAATAATTCTAATAAAGATTTTCCCATGTTACATTACCTGTCTTCTATTGTTGATTGCTAATGCTGTATTTACTTTTTTACCATCCATATTCACTGCTACTTTTCCACTATTTAAATCTGCTCTTAATCCTTTTATTTCTGCTAATAAATCACTATTATTTCCACCACCCTCATTTCCTGCAAATATTGCAGTTGCTGCCCCAGCTGCTAATCCTACTGCTGCTAATACAGGAAGTGCTAATGTTCCACTAACTGCTAATGCTGCTAATGATACACTTAATGCCGTAATTGCTGATGCTAATCCAAATATAGGTAATATCATTGAAACTAAAGGTGCTAAATTAGTTGCTAACATAGGTATTGCTGATGATAATATAGATATTCCTTCATTAAATAATTTTATACCACCACCTACCATATAAATTGCTGCACCAAATCCTAATATTCCTAATGTTGCTATTCCTAAACCTGCTGCTAATACCGGATTTGCAAATACGGCAGATAATCCTACCATTGCTCCTCCCACAATTATTAATGCACCTGCCATTTTTAACAATGATGCCGGTTCTACTAAATTAAATTGTTGCAAAGCTGCTCCTAATACATATAATGCACCTGCCATTACTAACATTGCCGCCGCACCTTTTAATAATCCACTTGCATTTATTCCACCTAATGCATTTGTTGTACCTGCTGCTTTACCCGCTGCTTTACCAGCTGTTGGTGTTGGAATTGGTTTTGAAGGTGGAGTAATATTCTCTGCTACTGATGTACCTGCTGCTTTAGCTGCTCTTTGTTTAGCTGATGTTATAATTGTTTTACCTTGAGGTGAATCTGCTGGCCATAAATCACCTTTCTTACTCATTACCATTTCAGGACCCATAAAACCCATTTTCATTGCAGCTGCTTTTCCCAGCTGAACTATGAATGAACCCATTGCTTTTACACCATCCCATATTCCCATAACCATTTTACCAATACTTAAACCTGTTCCCATCAATGCCATATTTAATTGTCCTGCAAACAATACCATTGCTGCCAAACCATTTAATATTTTTCCACCTAATGAGTTACCTAATGCTTGTAAAGTTTCCTCTATTCTACTATATATTTGTGCACCCACACCATTCATTCCATTTAAATCCTTTTGTTGTGATGCCATTTTTTGAAGTTCGTCTACTGATACTCCTAATGCATCTGCAACTGCTTGTCTTCTGATTGGGTCTAAACTCATAAATTCATCTATACCACCGGCTGCATTTAGTGCTTCTTTCATTGAACCTGCTATATCACCTTCGTATGCCAATTGTCTAGCTTTTTGTAGGTTAAATTCTCTACCTAACAATACACTAGCTTCCATTTCTTTATCAACTGATGTTTGATAATCTAATAAATGATTTGCGATAGTTGATGCTGTTTTAAGATTTACTCCTAATTTACCTGCTGCTACCGCTGCTGTTCCTATATTTTTTCCACTTTCGTTTGTAAATTTTGCAACAAATTCACTACTATTAGCAATATCCTGAAATGCTCTACTTGGCATTATACCATTGGTTAGTGCTAATTGTTTTGTAAATGCTAATGTATTTTTACCAACCTCATCGCTATTTCCACTTACTTTACCAAATGCAGTTGCTATGTATGCGGCCTGGTCTCCGGTTAATTTATAGTTTGCTGCTAAAGTTGCTGCATCTAAATTTAATCCAAATGTTGTAGCTCTCGTATCACCTAATGCTGCCTGTAATTCTATTACCGCTTCTTTTGAAGTTTCACCAAATATTTTACCAAATGCAAGTGCCTCAAGTTTTAAGGCTACCATTTGAGTAATACCTACACCAATTTCTTTTCCTAATTCTCCAAATTCTTCTACTATTCTACCTATACCATATAATAAAGCAGCGGCTGCTACTCTACCATTACTAAACATTAATTCAATAGTTGCTGCTATTTTTCTAAATCCATTCCCTACACCATTTAAGTCATCCACTAATGTTCCATAAACTTCTTTGAATTCTTTGGATTGATTAGCAAACTTACCAGCTTCAGTAGCTAATGTAGCTAAAGATGCTGCACCATCTCTAAAATGCTGTTTTTGTGCTTCAGTTAATTCACTACTTTCTTCTATTAATGGAAGCATACTTTGTAATAACTTATGTTGATTTGCAATTTCAGTTGATTTTGCTTTTATTTGTTCACTATCATTTGAATTTAATTGTGCATATTCAGTAAGTGTGTCAAATGCAGATTGTAATCCTTGATTAAATTCCGTTGCAAATCCTTTTAAATCATTATCTTTGATATTAGTTATACTATCATTTATTTGATTAGATATTGTTGCTGAACCTTTAAGTTGATCACCAAATGCTTTATACATTTTTGGCATATCATTTACCGTAGATGCAATTGATGCTATCCTATCGTTCTGTTGATTTAATTTTTCGTTTCCTTCTTGTAATTTAGAAACATAACTTTTATATCTATCTCTTAATTTTACGAGTTGTTTATTTTGTTCCTCTATTAATTCAGCTTGGATTTTATCACCCTTAACCATATTATCCTTTAACTTAGACAGTTTTTCTGCTTCTCGTCTAATTTGAGCTATAAGTTTGGCGTAGGTTTCTGCCTCTTTAGGATCTAATTTATCGTATGGGTTATTTGCCATCTATTATTTGGAGTGATATTTTTTTAATGCATTTTTAAGTTTTTTCTCGTAATCTATCATACCTTCCATTGCTTTTTTAGCTTCCGGATGTAAATCACTTTTCTTAACTTTATCGTAAAATTTATCTGCTGCTCCTTTTTCTAATGCTTTGAAGAAATTATCAACCAAAGAATACAAAAGACCCTCACTTAATATCTTTTTGTTATTGTCCATAAATGCATGATTTTATATAAATATCATATAAAACAAAAAGTTAGGAGTTTATCGTCTCCTAACTTTACTATTTGCTTTATTAATTTCTTCGTTTTCTTTTTTCTTTATCTCATATAATTGATTTGCGTACATCCTTCTAATATGAATCGGTAAACTCCAAACATCAGAGAATGTAAATCCTCCACCACCTTGAAATACCAAAAAGAAAATTTCATCATATAATTGTTTCTTATAATCAGTTGGTAGGGTAAAAAAAGTCGATTCCAAAAGGAATATCAAGTGCCTCCGTTTCACCCGTTATGTCTGATGTGAACTGAAATTTCATATCTAAATCTGGTGATATCTCCTTAATGTAACTTCTGAATGCCTTTACATCTTTTGCTAAGAACTGATTAGATACCCAACCATTTACATATCCTCTATCAGAATTATCATTAACAGAAACAATCATATATTTTAATCTTGTTGTAACTTCTGATGATACTGCTTTTCCTTTCGTTAATCTTTCTAATGCTTTGATTTCATTATTAATATCTTTTTCATCTTTGTGAGTAAGTAACTTAAACACAATTTTAGTTCCTGATGGTAATTCAAATGAATATCTGTTTTCAGGACTTAGTAATGAAAAATCAATATCTTTAGTTTGAACCGCTGTTAAATCGATTGTAACTTTTTGTCTTTCACCACTAAAAGGGTCTGTAATTTCAACATCATATCCAGGACCATATCCTAAAACTCTAGCCGCTAAGTATATTGCGTTTTTATCACCTACAACTAAATCATCAGTATTAACACCTGGTTGAACTACAATTGATTCTAATAACTTATCTAATACAATCCCTTTATTAATAAGGTTTCTATCAGCTAAAATATCTTCTTCTTTTGCAGTTAAATATTTAATTTCAATTTTACCACTACTTAATGGATTTGATTGTGAATATACTTTACCTTCTGATGGTAGAGATATTACCTGTGTTGGGAAATCAAATCCTTTGTGTTGGGGTTGTGGTGGTGTCATTGGTGTTCCACCTCTTTGTATTTGTATGTTTTCTTCCATAATAACTTTTTGTTTATTTTATATAACTATTTCTTTTTTAATTTTTCTTTCTTTTCATCAGGACCCGTTGTGTATGGTTGGTATGTTGTATAACTAACATTGCTACCCACTATTGGAAACTTTGCATTTGTTGTAGTTGTTAATGAACCAGTACCCCATGATACCAAATTAGGGTTAGCAATTGTAATAGAACCATGTCCTGGTGTTGTTGTAAGTGTTGTTCCATTTTCGTCAGAACAAATTACTCTATATGGATTATACGGATCAATATATGGTTTAATATGTGGTGTTGAAATTATTGGTGCCGTATTTGGTGTTCCCCATCCACCTACTCCAATTGATTGTTCATCCTTAACTTCTGCCAATTTTTCTTTTAGGTAATCCCATTGTTTTGGAGTAATACTATATTCGTGTACTCCTTCTGTAAATCCTTTTAGCCAAATTGTAAATTCTTTTGATGTCATAACTATATATTTGTATATATAAATATAATGAAAATAAAAAAGGGAAACAAATATTGTCTCCCTTTTATTTTTATATCTTTCTTTAGATTAGAATTCTAAGATTGCGTAATCGTAAGTAATTGTTAATGTGATAAGTGTTGGATCACTACTTGACCAATCAAAATCACCAAACTCAGCATTACTAATAAACGCACCTACCAATTTCCATTGTTCAACTTTATCACCCACAGGTCCTAAAGCGTAGAAATCAATATTCTTTTTATAGAAATCTGCGTATCCATCTCTACCAGTAATAGATTCATGCGATGTTCTAATCCATTCCATTACCGATTGTGCACCACTTGGTACAATTGGATCGTACATAGTGATTGTAATGTCAGTCCAATTAGATTTACCCTTAATTTTTCTCTTTAAGTTGATATGATCTAATTCTACTACTTCACTTTCAATCTTTGGTCTATTTGCCGATTTTACCATAAAAGATGGAATACCATCAATTTCCATAATAAAACGGTTTTGTAACTTAGGTTCAAAGTTTGTATAGAATATCTTATCAAATGATAATACGTCAGCCATTGTTTATTTCTCCTTTACTTATTATAAGTATATCTTTTTTTAATTATGCGTTAAAAGTTGCTCCAGTTGGTAAAACGTTGAAATCAATTTGAATGAATTCTGCAGTTTTAGTTGGTTGTAAGAATATAGCACCTTTTAAGATGTTTCTATCAATTACATCTGGAGTATTGTTTGTATCATCCATTACAACTCTGAATGCAAATAAACCTTGTCTTTGTTGAATTGATTCTAAATAAGGGCTAACCGTATTTAAGAATCTATTTCTTGTATCAGTAGTATTTTGTTCGAATACTAAGAATCTTGAAGTAGATGCGATAAATTTCTTAACTGTGATTAACAATCTTCTTACATTGATTCTATCTAATGCAGATGGTCTACTCTGTAAAGTTTTTTGTCCGAATGCACTAATACCTTGTCCAGGAAATTGTGCGATTGGATTTACTTTTGCTTCATATAAAACATCTCTTTCAGCGTGTGTTAATCTGTTTAATACAGCTGCTGCACCAATTACACCACCTCTATTTAAACCAGCTGGTGCGAACCACTCTGCTGCGGTTGCATCGTTTGCTGCATAAACTCTAGGTAATAAAACTGAAGGTGGAACTGTGATTAATTTACCAGTATTAGTATCGATTGTTTTTAACCAAGGATAGTAAACTGCTGCATAGTTAGTATCTAATGATTCTGCAACTGCTGTTACATCACCAATTGATGCTGCTTGTCCTGCAGGATCCATAATATAGAAAGTATCTGCTCTATTTTCACAAATATCCATTGCGTATTGTGTTACTGCTGAGTGATCGTTATGATTAACACCAGGTAATACTAATAAGTTGATATCCCACTCATCTGTGTTTGATAATGCATCTAAACATTTTTTGTATGCTGCTGTACCTGCTGCTGCAGAAGTTGATAAATCAAATCCTTGTACATTTGTAGATGAAATATCCGTTCCTTTGTTGATTGGAGTTGTTGGATTAACACCATCAAATCCACCTTGAAATGCTATTGTAAATTGTCTTTTTGAAAGTTCACTTGCTGCTGCATTTGAAGTTAATGATAAACCTACTTGTGAATCTAAACCAAATGCTACATTATTACCTAACCCAGCTCCATCAGGAAGTGGATTTAAATAAAATGCGTTATCTGAATTTCCTTCTAAATCAATACCACTAAATTTAGTTGATGAATCTTTTGAACCTGTTGTATATGTTACAACTGGTACTAAGTTATCATCTTCATCTGTTGTAAATGGTATTGTATATGCATCATGTCCAAATGGAACTGCTACAACTGGATTAGAATCACTTGCTGTTGCCATTTTTACTCTAATATACTTAGATTTATTAGCCCAATCACCAATTGTAGTTATTTTACCACTAGCATCAATTGTTGATTTTGTATCACCGATTACTCTAGCGATATAATTAGTTGCTGCTGGATTTAAACTTACATTGTTATATTGTTCTAATACTACTTGTCTCTTATCTGTATCATCATATGCTCTTACGAATACATTAAATGTTCCATAATCAGAACCATTAATATCTCCGGCTGCCTTTACGTTTGAAATAGAAACTTTAAATCTTTTATTTTCTACATTACCTTCTGCTAATGTTTCAAATTGGAATAAATCATATCTATCACCACTAATCAATTGAGATTGAACCATAGGTGTTAATGCCGTAGTTGCTTCAAAAGAAAAATCTTGTGATACATTTATTGCACTTATAGTTGTAGTACTATTAATAACTAAACCGTGATTTTTGAAGAAAGTATGTGCGTAAGCACCTTTTGTACCTAATGCAGATACACCAAATACATCATCAATAGATGCAGTTGATGCTGCTACTACCGATGCAGAAAAACCATCTAATACAAAATTACCATTTGTAGCACTACTAAAAGCTTCAAAATCTAATGGAGTTTCAGTACCGAATAAAGTACCTAAAATTTTAGAACCACTATTAGTTGTTGATGCTAATAAATATACTGCATTACTGTCGGTATATCCTTCAGTTCCAGCTACTCTACAAATAGTTACTAAACCAGTCTCTCTTAAATAGTTTTGAGCGGTTAATTCTGTGTAATATGTACCATCTGCTGCACCAAAAATTTCTTCTAATTCTGATGGTGATGTGATGATTGTTGGTTTAAACGCTGGTCCTTGTTTGAAAGGTCCTACGATTGCACCACCAATAGCTCCAACTCCTTGTGCTATGAATGATAAGTCGTTTTCTCTTGTAAACACACCAGGTGATACTAATTTTTCAGCCATTTTATTGTTTCTCCTTATAAATTATGTTATAATATTCTAATATAAATATACAAACATTGTTGTAAAAATATATTATTATTGTTGTTTAGGTGTAAATTCTCCAGTTGTTGTATCTAGATTACCATCACCATATTCTTTTTGTAAATCAGAGAAAAATGTTTGTTCTTCTGAATTTAGTTTTTCTAATTCAACATACATACTTTCTTCTTCTAATTTTAACTCTTTTTGTCTGATTTGATTTTGTCCTATAATAAACACCAGTTCATTATATTTCCCTCTCAATTCATTCATTTTTTGTAACTGCTCATCTCTAATTTTTGCCATAATCTTTATTTATTTATTCTATATATAAATATATATTTTTATTCTCAAACGATATTATAATCCGTATCTACCTTTTAAGTTATTCCAAATATGACCAATTTCAGTTGATGTTAACGCTCTTTGATAGAAGAAGAATGAACCCAATGCACCAGTATTGTTTTCCATTAATAATATGTTTGCGTTACCGGTAGTTGCCGCTGCTGTACTTGCACCACTTGCAACCGATACGTTGTTATTATAAATTGTAGTTGTACCTGCACCGGTTGTAACTGCAATCATTCTCCAACCTGTTAGAGTTTGTGATGTTGCAGATAAGTTACCATTTGGAGTTGATGTAAATGCAATAGTTGTTGAACTTGCATTTAATAGGTAATCAGTTCCTTCTTGTAATATATTACCACCTGAACCACTTACAAATGCAATAATACTATATCCATTTGCACTTGTTGTATTGAATAATGAATTGTTAGTTCCACTTGTAGTACCTGCTTTTTTAATACCATATCTACCACTTGCAAATCTTAATGATTTTGGTGTGCCTGGTAAGAATGTAGGTGCTGCGATTGCTGGATTTGCATCTGCACCAGTAAGGTTAAATCCAGTTGAATTACCAGTCAAATCATTAAAGTTAGTAACAGATGAACCTGTATTATATGATGCTGCAAACTCTGGTTCTAAATAACATATTAAATTTTGCCATGGAATAGGTGCATTTGCTGCTCCTTTATTGTGTGAAACAAATCCATTAGCTAAATAAGTATGTGCTACATCTACCGTAATTGTTGCGATTTCCAAAGTTTTCTTCATAAATTCAACTTTGTAAACTTCAACTTCTTCTATTTCATTAGTAACGATATTATATTTAATTAATTTATCACCTTCTGCTACATCTTCTGCTCTTGTAAATTGATAAGTATTTGTAATTGCATCCCAAGCATAGAATGGATGAGCGTGAGTAGATTTAATTGCACCATCATTAATCGATACATATTGATCAATAAATGAGAAATAAATATTACTAACCGTTGCATCTACTACTTCACCTGCACTAGCTGATGTATGATACCACCAATACCACTCTGCCTGATCTTCATCTGGTAACCAAGATGGCATTCCTTCTGGTACAAATGTTTTAATACTATCACCTACATATAAATCACCAGCTTCAACTGATGTTCCATCTGCTAACAAAATTTGAGTTTCAGTACTAACACATAAAATATCAGAGTTAATAGAGTTATATGAATCTACTGAATAAATTGTTTTAGTTGCTGCGCCACCACTTTTGTTATTACCGGTTGCATCTACATTAAAAGTATCATCATAATATACTGTCAATGTTGTTGCATTACTACCACTATATGTTGAACCAGCTAATGCCTTCGCATTTATAGCCGTAGTAGAACCACGTGTACCAACGGTGAAAAAGGTATTATCATTTAATGTAATTGTGTAGTTTGCTGCTACTTCTCTTAATCTATTATTAAAAGCTAAACCTGCACTTGTAAATGCAAATGTTACATTCTCACCTGTACTTTCTACAATATATGTAAATGGAAGTGTTGCTGCTGCATTATCCATTGCAAATGAACTCATTGAAATAGCAGTTCCTGCCATACCATTTGCAGCGTTCATAGAAGATGATTCACTTGTACGTTCTGTACCTGTCCATGCTCTATATAAATTACCTAAACTTAAATTTGTTTTTGCCATATTATTTTCCTTTAACTATTATAAATATCTAATAAATTATTAACCCATTTGTTTCTATCCGAATACTCTAACATATATTCTTTTAATTTATTGAACCAATGTTTTTTATATTCGTAATCACTATTTTTAATCCATTGTACCGTTTGTTCAAATTCTGTTTTAGTTTCTGCTCTAAACGGATAATGCCATTCTTTCATCCAATCTTTACTTAATATAGGTAGTTTTCCATAATCAACCGCTTGAAATATTGAATATCCAAATGGTTCATAATTAAAACAACTATGTGAAATTCCCCAATCCAAACGATAAAACCAATCTAATTTATTATAATCAAACATATATCGTTTAGCTCTTTTAAAATTCACCCCATATCCTTTCTCCCATACATTATTTAAAACTTTTATAGTAGTAAATAAATACGAATCTATGTTTTCTAAATACCAAACTCTTTTTCTTGTTTCTGTTCTTGCTGCAAAACCAACTTTTGTACTATCACTTAATTCTAAATTATTTTGAAAATCATAATAATTTGGAATATCAATAAAATCGTATTCATTATGTTTTGGTGTTCTAAATAATCCTATCCAAATTCTTTTCTTAGCTTTTTCTATTATATTATTTTCCCATTCTGAGTCTGCTCCGTAATGTTGCATACCAGGTGAATCTGAAAATAATCCAGCTTTGAGAGACATATCAATTGAATTATGCATTACATAACTCTCTATCTTGTCCAAATTGTTTAGGATTGCTGAGTTAGGGTAATAGTGTCCGTGTAGTATGTGTATTCGCCGAGCACTATTTATAAGTTCATCGAACTTTTCTTTATCATCCACTTGCCAATAAATTTCAAGGGGGAACTTGTCCCCCTCAAAATCATCTGGTCTTTTTCTATGTATAAGTAGGATAGGTTTTACTTTTAAGTGAGGAACAACATATTCTACAAAATTGTTCACCCAAACATCACTACCAGCACCTACTTTATTTCCGAAACCTGTTGTATAATATACATCATACATTCTTATAAGCTATTATCTTTCTTTAATTTTTCTATTTCTAAAGTTAAAGAATGAATTTGTTGTTGTTGTTCTTTGATTGCTTCTACCAATAAACCTATTGTTTTAGAATAGTCTAATGCTAAGAAACCATCTGCTCTTTCTTTTACTACTTCTGGTAAAACTTCCTGTACTTCTTGTGCAATCAAACCAGTCTTAGGAGTTTCTTTAGTTGCAGCATCTACATCATCATTCCATTCCCAAGTTACACCATTCAATTTAGTTACTTTAGATAAAGCATCTGAAATTAAAACAATGTTATTTTTGTGTCTTCTATCTGAAGTAGAGAATGCTACTACATCACCTGTTGCAGTCAATGAACCAGTAATTACTTGATTACCAATTACCGTTAATTCTACAGCTGCTGAAGAAGATAAAGTTAAAGTTCCGTTTATAATTTGATTTCCAGTAAATGTGTTTGCTACCGCTAATTGTGCGTAAGTTGTTGCTGCACTTGCAGAGAATGCTGAAGCACTTGCGAAAGCACCAGCTGCACTATTTGCATTAGTTTGTGCTACAACTGCTGCACTTGCAGAAAATGCTGAAGCACTTGCAAAAGCTCCCCATGCACTTGCTGAATTTGCAGTTATTAAAGTATCCTGATTTGCATCTCTAGTAAATTGAGAAGAACTATATGCCGAAGCACTTTGGAATGCTCCCCATGCACTTGCACTTACTATTCCTAATTCTGCATCTGTTGCAAATCCATTTCCTAATGAAGATGAGAATGATTCAATTGATGATATTCTACTATCTATTGAAGATGAATATGCTGTTACATTACCGATACCAGTAATTGTTGATGCACTTATTGAACCAATAACTGCTACTGAACCACTAACTCTTAATGAACCGGTTACCGATGTTACTGCTGCAGATGATGTACCAAATGAACTATCACCATTTGCAATTACACCTTGATCTAATTGGAATCCACTTGCATTATGTGATAATGTAGATAAAACTACACCATTTGCCACCATTTTAATTGAACCAGTTGAGATATATAAATCTCTCCAAGATTTTGTCAATGAACCTAAGTCAAATGTGTTATCTGTTTGTGGGATAAGTGAAGAACTTAATGATGCTACTACATTAACTGTGTCAGATGTATTATCACCAATTGTTAATTGTCCACCTAAAGTTAAATTACCTGCAATATTTGCGTTACCTGTAATATCTAATCCAGAACCTGAAATTGCTCCGAATGTACCAGTACTTCCTGTACCAGTTGAACCCAAAGTGATGTCACCATCAGGTCCACCAATTTGAAGAGTTCCCAATGTAGTATTTACATATGGTTCTCCGAATGCTAACGAACCTGATTTCTGTGCGGTTGTCCCACGTCTAAATTTAAGTGCCATCTAGTTTACCTTCTTTTTAGTACGTTTATAAAATATCTTATAATACAAATATAAATATAGAAATGTAAACTAAATAAGTTGATTTATAAATAAATTTATTTTTAACATTGTTCAGGTGCAAGTCCTGTTATTTGACCATTACCACTAGTCATAGTGTATGTTGATCCATTTAAAACTACATACTCATATCCTATTAATGGATTAGGGACTGTATCAACATATATTGTACATCCAGCTCCTATATCGAATGGGCCACAATTTGAATAAAAGTTTCTAACATTTGCCGTATCATTACAAGCACTTTCAGGTGAATTTCCTCTACCACTACCTTGATATAAAGTCAATGCTTGTGCATAGTGGTCATATCCTCTCCATTCATTTATTGAATTTGGAGTTGAACCATCTGGTCTAGAAGAACTATTTGTATTAATTGTTCCATAAGTTCCGGCTTCTGCTTCATTAAGCCCAATTTGACTTGTAGAACCTCTTCCTAATTCTACATTTATGTCTGCAAATGATATTGTTCCTGTTGGTGATAATGGCATCTTATACTTTTATATAAATATAACTATTTGTTGTAAATCCAATCTTCTATAAAAGTAACTTCATTTTTACAATATAATTTTTTTACTATATTATATTCTACCAAGTCTGGATGTATCCACCAATCTTCATACGGATTATGTAAATTTGGTGAAACATTACTTACAACTAATTTATAACCAAATGATTCTAAATATTTTCTACTTTTTTCTCTTACCCAATCAAATTCTCTAGTATAGTAATCATGTTCAAATGTGATTACTCTAAATTTAGTTTTCCAAAAAGGTATTTGTGTTAAAACTTTATATGAAATATCCGCAGGGTCTATATCAATTTGTAAATAATCAATTATTTTATCATCTAAATTTTCCCAATCTATTTTAGTTGCATCTTTTATGATGGGTGTAGTATTTCTTATTTTCCATTTTTCAATTTGTGAATTATCCAAATCAACACTCATACCATTCCAACCCCATTCTTCTAATAATTTTGTATTATTACCATATAATGGGTCTGCGCATCCGATTTCAATCCATTTACCATTTTTTAATCCATTGGTGGCCATCAAAACAAACAAATCTTGAAAACTTTGAGAATAGTTTTTTTCTATTGTATTACTATCATTGAATTTATATCTTAATTTTTTATAATTATCTTTTGTATAAATTATAGGTTCACTCCAAAGATTATTAAGATTTAACAAATTATTTTTTGCTGCCTGTAAATAGTTTTGTGGTAATTTTTTATCAGCTGATACATCTCTCATTATTTGTAAACTTTCTTGAAACAAACCAATCCACCATGCGCAAACTCCCTTTTGAAAATCAAATGCTTCGATACCAGGATATTCTAAATCAGTAATAGAGTTTGGGTTTAATGTAGATAATGATTTTCCAGTAATTGAATATGTATATCCTTCTTGCCAATCTTTACATCTTTCATATGCTCTACATAATAAAAAATTTGCTTCTGGTCTATTTGGAATTAAACTTATTGCTCTTAAATAAATTCCCTTTATCATAAACCATCTATTACCTTGTCTTTCAAAACACAAACCAATTCTACACAAAGCTTCATAACTTAATTCAATATTGGTAGTAAATTCCGTTGCTCTTAAATAAAATCCTATTGCTGATGATGTTTGTCCTAATTTTTCGTATTCTAACCCTAATTCAAAACATATTTTTTCATCTTTAGGGTCATCTATATATTTTCTTAATTTATCTTTAAGCATTGTTTTTATTTTTAGGTTCTATTCCATTTTCACAACTACTACATAAAGTAAAACAAGTAAAAGGTTTTGGTATAATATCTTCATATTCCTGATCCCAAAGGTTTCCTAATATATGTTTTAATCCATAATCCATGCAACATAAACTTAATCTACCATCTGGTAATAAAACATTATGATATAAATCTTCTAAACAATTACACGTCATTTCTTTTCCACCATGATCTATATGTTGAAATCTATCTTTTATTTTTTCTAATTCTGGTTTAATCATTGCTTCCCCTAATAGATTTCCTGCTCTACTCCAAAATGTAGGAATGTGTGCTGTTGGGTATATATGTTTTACACTTTCATGCACCTCACCCATACTCATTATACCAAATCCGTTTATTTCGTTTTCAATAGTTTTAATATATTCTACCACCTCAATATATTCTTTTGTAATTGGATGTTTTGCTATTCTCTCACTATCCGGTAGGTGTAAAATAAATCCACTATTAGGACCATGTGAAAAGTTTATGTGTTTAATTTTATCTATATCCTCTTTTCGTAAACCTACACCCGTTGTAAACACAGATATTCTATGCCCTTTATTATGTGCATATAAAATCATGTCGGCTGTCCTTCTATTAAGAAATGGTTCTGTAAAGCCACTGAATGTGATACGAATTTCATTTGATGGTAATCTATCTATCATATCGACAAATTTTTCATATTCCATCATTTTTTCCGAATTGTAAACATTTAATAAAGTTCTTTGTGGACAAAATGCACAATCAACAACACAACCTTTTGGGGGAATTGATGTTGTAATTTCTATCGTTGGATATGGAGTCACTCTCCAGTAATCTTTTGTTTTTATGTTTGCAAGAGTATCAAAATATTTAGTAGGCATTCTTAAAAGAAAAGCTGCATTGTCTTGAAATCCAAATGATATTAGTAATTCATTATTATATTCCGCCAATCCACAACAAAATTCAATTTCACCATCCATAAATGAAAAACTATCACTTATCCATTCAATATTCCAATCCAAATCCCACATTACAAATCTATGTGTATACTTTGCATCTTTTTGATTTAATTTATTTTTCCACAAATCACATTCATGTATAATACAAATTCGTTTATTTTTATAGGGTATAATATGTGAACTACCTCTTAAATTTTGTAAATTACCAAATGCATTTTTTAGATGTATTGTTTCCGATGTTCCATTATCTTTATTCACTTTTACCAATTCAGTAGGATTTGTCCACTTAACATAGTGATACGGCATATCTAATACGGGCATCCAATTTTTTTCACAATATGAATTTGGGTCATTTGGTGGTTCAATTCTATCTCTACGAATTTCTTTATTATCAACTATTTCTGATAATTCCATTCTACCTTCACCATTTGTTTTAGTATCACGTCTTACTCCTGTAAAAAATAACTTATCTTCCCATCTTACAACTCTTGCATCCTCTAAACCTATAAACTCCCAAACAGGTTGAATATCTAATTTAGTTGTATCTATTTTGTTGTATGTTTTTATTGTAAAATCTTTGTTTAATTCACACAAAAAATTATTTGTCCTTAATTTTATATCGTTTTCAGGATTTATATATGCAAGAGGTCCATGTCTGTTTCCAAATAATTGTTCTCCTTCACAATGAAATAATGTATAATTTACATGTCGAATATTACATAGTATTTTATCACCATCAATAAAAATAGATGGATTCATAATACCAGTTCCGAATGTTTCCGTAGATGGTAGTAACAATGGGTGAATACTACCACCATTTTCTATAACCTGTTTAACAAAATTATTTATCATAAGATAATATACTAAATATATCTTATTTTTCCAAATTTTCCACTCTATTTAATAATTCTTTAATAGCCTCAATTAAAAGTGGTACTATTTTTTCGTATCTAACCGTTAAGTAATTTTCACCTGATTTTGAGTTATCATTTTCATCTCTATCAAATGGTGCAAACGCAACTGCTTCAGGTAATACTTCTTGTATTTCTTGTGCAATTACTCCTACTTGTTTAGAATAATCATTATATCCAAATTCTTCTGCTAATTCATTTTGAGTATAGAATACACCATTTATTTGTTGTAGTTTGGATAATGCATCTGATATTTTTTCTATATCTTTCTTTAATCTTTTATCCGAATAATATGCTGTAATATTATTAGTTGCTCTAATTTCACCCCCTGTACCTGTTGCTGCTGTTCCTACTCCTAATGAATTTACTTGTGCATTTGAGTTTGTGCTAAATCCACCAGTTGCTCCAGTTGCTCCTTGTGAACCAACACCTCCAGTTGCTCCTTGTGAACCAACACCTCCAGTTGCTCCTTGTGATCCTCCACCACCGGTTGCACCTTGTGAACCAACACCTCCAGTTGCTCCTTGTGAACCAACACCTCCAGTTGCTCCTTGTGAACCAACACCTCCAGTTGCTCCTTGTGAGCCTCCACCACCGGTTGCACCTTGTGTACCGGTTGCTCCTTGTGAGCCTCCACCACCGGTTGTACCTTGTGCACCTTGTGAGCCTCCACCACCGGTTGTACCTTGTGCACCTTGTGAGCCTCCACCACCGGTTGTACCTTGTGCACCTTG
>JACCDG010882881.1_pt1 | contig 21491 bp, 31 predicted proteins | sample 7442471 | NCBI WGS metagenome assembly JACCDG01 (sample SAMN15323444, study PRJNA562643) | freshwater metagenome | isolation source: river surface water | place: USA:Blue River Watershed | collected 2017-08-17 | reverse complement strand
GAGAGAAGAAAGTCTTTCCAGTAGAAGACTCTCCAGCAATAGCAGTAATCTTATTCCCAGATACACCACCAAATATGCTACCTGAAACCAGTGCATTAAAAATGTATGAACCCGTGTCAACATAAGTCTCAGTCTCGTCAATATCTGATGCTAACTTAGTAAAGTCGTCACCGATTTCTTTTACAATATCTTTAAGAAAATCCATCACTTATCTCCAATAAAAACATAATCTGGATGTTGAGATTTAAAAGTCTCTACTGCCTCTTCGGTTTTAAAAAATTTAAAGAGTGATGTGTTTGGAAACTCTTTAATATAATAGTTCAGTTTAATCATCACGCCACCATCCCGTATTCTTTACGAAGTATTTCTTTATAAGGTAAACCTTGTTCTTTAAGTTCTTTTACAAGTTTAAGTTTTTGATACAGTGCGGTGTCTCCTCCAAGAGACATAGCACGAATAATAGTATTCAGTTCAATGTCATTAATAGGCAAATCCATTAAGAAAAAAATAATTCAAGGTTTACAGTTTTTTCCACATTCCATCCAATTGAATCAAGAATAGATTTTAGTGGATCTACAAAACTTTTTTCAAATTGTAAGTCATAATCAATGTATTTGTCAAGGTCAAGTTCCTTGGGAAAATCTTGAATAAACGAAATAATATTTTCTTGTATTGTATTTGGTTTTTTCAAATATACAAATTTAATTTTTTCTCCATTTGCAATAAGAGAATATTTTTTAGTCAATTTTTTTTGTTTAACATAATGGTTAAACAAAAGTGCTCCCCGAATATGAATTGGAGTTCCTTTTACATAAATGCTTGAAGGGGACTGGTATTTACGAACATCGGAAGCAGTACGGGGGAATGCAATCTGTTCTGGTGGAAGAGATTTGAATTCAGATCTACATTTATCAATGAAGTTAATTACATCCTCTTCAGTACCACTCATCATTAGTTTGAGTCCATCCTTAATCATCTTGCGGCAAGGGGCAGGAGTAGAAGACTTGACTGCCTCAATACCCATCATCTTGAGTTTGGGTTCTTCATAACGAACACCCTCACTGTCCCAGACATTCAGAATGTATCGTTTTTTGGCAGTCCAGATTCCACGTTCAGCAATATTTTCACGCTTCATCTGCATCTTCTGGTCATAAGCATTTACATACTCAGCCAGTTCTTGGTAGCAACCTTCAATATACTTTTCAAGTTCCACTTTACAGACCTTATCAAGGAACGTAACAACGCCTTCAGTAGTCTTCTCTCTTCCCTTGTATACAGTTTCAACCATAGGACCCATATTAAGATAAATGGAGTCAGTATCTGCAGCAATAACATAATCAACATCATCGGTTTTCAAAAGTTTATTAAGATATGCATTCATCTTATTCTCAATCCAACGGATAGATACCTGACCAGACAAGGTGATTGCCTCTGCATTTGCTAGTTTGTAATAACGGAAATACTGATTGCCGATAGCACCATAAGCAGAGTTAAGTTGAATCTTCCTCGCCATTTGGATGTTGTTACATCTTGCAATTTCCTTTTCCAACTCTTTGGTCTTTTTCTTTTCATACTCCTGCTTTGCCTCAAGCATCTTCTTTTTATAGATGGTACGATCCTTATAAATCTTTTCCATCAACTCTGGCAAGAATCCACGAATATCCTTGCGGAACATTGCACCGTTAGCACAAACTGCCTTATCCTTATACAATTCAAATGTAATTTCTTGATTTAAAATCTTGTCAACAGTTACATTTGGATGCTTCTCTTCCAGAAGAGTTTCTGGTGAGATATTATATTGCATAATAAGATGAGGATAGAGTGAGTTAAGGTCAAAAGACACAACCCAATCATACTTACCAGGGACTGGTTCTTTTACATAAGCGCCAGCATACTTTGAATCCTTATCTGAACGTTCTTTTGGAGGAATAACAATATTTCTCTCCTTCAAATAATTAAAGATAATCGTATCCCACATCCTAACCTGATAAAATACATCCTCATAGTTTACTTTGGCGTCATATGCCATAGTAAGTGCAAGTTCAATCAATTTCATCTTGTCTTCCAAACGGTCAACAAGTTCTACGTCAATGATGTTGTATTCTACAAACTTTTGCCAACCTTTAGTATAAAAGTCCTTGAACGTATCAAACTCTGAGTGATCCAGTTTTTTCTGACCAAGTTCAACATTTGCAATGTGGTCCAAACGATAGGATTCTTGATTGGTATATGTGAATTTTTTATACAAATCAAGATAATCTAACTGAGAAATTCCACCAATATCATAAGATATTTGCTTTCTTCCAGTAACAAAAATTTCTTGTTCTGTCACTAGTCCCCAAGGAGATAATCTCTTCATCAACTTTTCACCAAGAACTCTATCTAATCGGCGGACAATATATGGAATATCATACAATTTACTATTCCATCCAGTAATAACTTCTGGAGTATTTTCCATCCACCAATTAATAAAATCATTTAAAAGGTCATACTCATTATTAAATCTTTTATAGTAAAGATTACCTTTATTTAATTTGAATGGTCCTTGACCCCAAGTAATAATTTCTTTTGTTGTATAATCTTGAATTGTAATAAGTAAAACTTCTTCTGCTGCATTTTCTACGTCTGGGAAACCATTTTCAGATGCAACCTCAATGTCAATTGTAAATAATTTAATTTTACTAATATCAAATTTTATTTCCGACTGTGGATATTTGTCTGATATGTATTGATAAATATATCTCTCATTTCCATAAACCTTAAATCCATCCACACCTTCATATTTTTTTATAAATTCTCTACATTCTTTTACAAATCCAGGTTTAATAGATTCTACGTATTCCCCAGATAAAGTTTTATAATTTGTTTTTTTATTTGAAGTAACAAAAAGGGTCGGAGTAAATTTCTCACGAGTCATGAAGTGTTTTCCATCTTCATATCCTCTTACGAGAAATTGATCCCCGACCATTTGGACGTTGGTATAAAACCTCATTACTTAGTCAAGTCATCATACAGTTCCTTGATTCTAGCAGTGGGTTCGGCAATAGTCAAGATTTTATCAGAATGAATCATGAATTCATTCTGAATGGTCATTTCTCCTAGCCATGGTTGCAGTGTACCATCAGAAATAATATTAAATGGTTGAACTAATTTACAATCAGGTTCTCCAATATCAGCAGATTCTGCTTCTTCAATTTGAGAAATCAGAGTTCCACCAGAAGTAAAAATAATTACCTTTGAATCTTTTGACATATCAGCAATCCTCACATGAATCGGTTAACACAATAGATTGTTCTTGAGTTTCTTCAGTTTCTCTAAGAATATCTACAACATACATTTTGTATAATTCGTCTACTGGATCAATAAATGTAACAATCCAGTCAAGAGGAACTGGAAATCTAATTCCCTTGCCCAATGGAATCCATGGACTCAATTTAATATCAAGTGATGCACTACCAGTTGATTTATTAACTTTTGGATCTGTAGTTTTTACTAAACAAGGTTTAATAAAAAAGTATCCAACTACTTTATCTTCAAGAAGCATTTCCTCAACTTTGGTAACAATCTGTTCTCCTGTTTTTACAACAGCTAATTTAATTGCCATAATTTTGATAAAACTTTATTTAAATACTAGCACAAAAAAGAAAATGGGGCAAGAGCTGATATTTGCCAGCTCTCGCCCTTGCGCCGACGATATTCAGTATTATTTATTCATCTCCGCCGCCACCATCACCACCATCACCACCAGCACTTGATGCAGATCTTTTTGGAACTGCTCTACCAGCACCAATGTTTGTCACTCTATTTTTGCTGTAAACTTTATGTGGTTTTGCCATTTTAAAACCTATGGTTTTAATTTCAGTAATAAATTGGCGGAATGTTTTCATTGTTTTTATTTTATTTAGAGATAATCTCTACGAGCATGATGATCTGGAACTACTTTACCAAGAACAATGATCAACAACCCATTATCAAAGGCAACCTCTCGTACTTCAGTGTCATCAGCGATTGTCCACGCTCTTTTGAAAGATCGTTGAGCCAATCCCTTATGGATGTAGTTGGCAGCAGATTCTTTATCCTCCTTTTGTCCTTCGACAAAAAGTTTTCCATACTCTGTGTATACATGGACTTCCTCCTTTTTAAATCCTGCGAGTGCGAGTTCCAAACGTGATTCCACGTTACTTACCTGAACAAGATTATATGGAGGGTAATTAGAAGTTGTTTCATGAAGATTAAACAGACGATCAAAATATTCGTCCATTCCAATACTATTGCGTGTAATCCTGTCCATCAAGGCAGGCAAATCCGCAGATGTAAACCGTGAGGTTACAAGGTTAGTCATTATGGTAGCTGCTTTAAAAGCGAGTTTGTATTTTGTGGACCCTTTCGGCGTCCATTACTAATTATACAAGATTACAAAAAAAGAGGGGTAGTAAACCCCTCACTTTTTTATACGGTTTCTATTACTCATCGTCAGATGGTTTCTTCTTAGACCCAATATTATATTTTTGCTCTAGAATCCAGTCTCCTTTATCTTTATAAGAGAGAACTTTAATTTGATTAAGTGGTGCAATGTCACTAATAGAGTCTCCATTCACAACACTGATCAGACCCCAATCCGAAAGAAGTCTTGCAATTCTATTCCTTCTTTGAATATCATTGACAGTAAGATTTGCGTGTTTGCCATCTAAAGCAAACAATTCTTTAAAGTGAGTAATATAATATCTACCTTGCTTATGTAAAATATGGCAAGATTGATAGAGTTTTTTCTCCTTGCGCGATGCAACTCCGATGCGAGTTAAAGTTTCACGAACTTTAAGGAAGTCGTCAGGTTCATTAAGAATAACTTCCACCATCATATTGGGTGTCCAATTAACCTGAGGTTCAATAGTATTATTAGTCATTTGTTCTTTCCACCAGTATCAAGTCTTTGTTTAATAAAATCGAGTTGTTCTCTAGATAAAATCTTCAGTGCTTGCATTGCTTTATCATTACTATAACTATAGTATTGTTTTACAATATCAAGGTCGTTAACTTTATCTTTTCGGAGCCAAGGAGAGAATCTCTTCTTTTTCCTCAAACTATTTAGATAAAAAGAATATTGCAGTTCCTTGTCTAGAAAATGACTTTTATTCATTTCATTTGCAAAAAAAATTGCGTCAATATGAGATGATAGGCACCTATTAATAATATAAGGTGGATAACTTTTAATTAAAGTTGGATCATCAGATACTAGATTATCTTTTGTGTGATTAATTGAATTTAACCAATCTTTTAATTCCATTAATTTAGTTTACGATTGTTCGGGAAAATTTTTATATTTAAGATCATTAAAAGTATTTGTTGGTATCAATCCCATACTTTGTGTACTGTCAATTGCAATATCTCCAGCAACACTAATCCTATATTCATCACTAGTGTGATATGGATACACAATATGATTAAAGTCACCAGGAAACAAAATCATAGTTCCTTCATATTTTTTTCCCAATCTATAAGGTTCTTTTTGAATTCTTCCAACAGAATCAAGATAACAAATAGTCATATTCCCAGATTCTGGATACAATTCTGTAAGTTGTTCAGTTTGCTCATCCTGATACTCAAAAGGTATCTTCATCCAAATAATAAAACTCCAAATAGATTGATGAAAATGAATTGGTTGGTATTCTCCAGCTTTTGAAATTCTAGTCCAAAATCTATTAAGTCTAGGAATCGGATAATGTGTAGTTTTACATGTCATTGGATATTGCCAACGTTCAATATAAGCATTTACTGCTGGAATCAATACTTCAGATTCAAATAGTTTAGTTCTATCATAAATTGCCCATTGTTGATAAGGTCCCCTTTCAACAACGTTATTATCTTTATCAAGTATCCACCCATCATTAACAGTAGACTTTTTGATATAAGACCAAAGTAAATCAATATGATATTTGTGTAATTGAAACTCAAGTATACCTGGATTAATATGTGGTGTGAATTTATATTCGTAGGTAAGCAAGATAATTCTCCTATCAAAAAACAGCAGTTACTCCAACAACTTTTGCACCAGGATTACGAGCAAGAGCAACTTGTCGGGCATCTTGATAATCCTTTGCAATCACTTCTTCCTTAAATACAGTTCCTGCCTTATACAAGGTTACTTGACATTTCATAATTCATCAAAAGTAATTCTTTTCTAGTTTTTTGATCTCGCATATATTCCCCCACGGAACGCATTGTATATGTCAGATCAAACTCGGCAGCTTTCCAGTTTTTAAACCTATCTTTTACTAATTGATCAGAATTATAACTAATCAACATATCCATATTAGTATTGGTATCGCAGTCAATAGCAAAATTATCGTGATCAAATCTTTTGTGCATTGATCCCTTGTGCCCATAGAGATTATCCTTAATATCATAAGGAGGATCGAGATACATAAAAGCATCCTTGTTTCCATCCATTAGATAATCATAGGAGTAATTAGTTATACGCCAGTTTGCAATCAACGCAGAATACGCAGGCAACTTTTCGATCCCTCGCAAAGAGAAGTTGGAATTTGATGCTTGCTCTGAAAATGAAGAACTTTCCGTGAGACCACTGAAACTACACTTATTGACAACATAAAAAGCCACAGCACGATCAATACTTGGCAAAGTTTTGTCATTAATATGCTCCTTTGACTTTAGAAAAAGTTCTTTAGCAAGTTCAGGAGTATTATAAGAAAGTTTACAATCAACTAACTCATTCTTTAAATCATTACCAAACATCTGGAGTTGTTGCCAGAAATTTACCAATGGTTCATATAAATCATTTACCCAAATATTTAATCCAGGATATTTTTTTGTGATATAAATCGCAACACTTCCCCCACCAATAAATGGTTCACGGAATTCATCATAGTTGCGAAGATCTGGGAAGTAAGGTCCCATCTTCTCACAAGCACGGGATTTACCTCCAGGATAACGAAGAGGTGTCTTGAGTGATTTCATCAGAGAATCTCCTGAAGACTATCGAGAATATGTTCGGATGTAATTTTTTTGTTGGCAGGTTTTACATTTGTTGCCAACATTCGATAATCACCATCCTCCAACTTAAAGGTTGCGCCAGCACCATCACATTCAGTTCTAGAGTAAACAGTATCCCAATCAGTGTACCCAATACTCATTGTTTTAGTATCTACAAGAAGCATGTATTCAAATGTTTTTTGAATATCTTCCTTTACCAAATCTTTAACCTTTTTCTTTCCTGGTCTTTTATTGATAAGAACAACACGCCTACAACTTCCATTCTTATTAAAAAGACCAAGAGATCCTTTCATTTCATAATTTACTTTATCAGTAGAGATAAAATCAACCCCATCTTTGAAATCACCAACATACTCAAGTTGACCATCACTCCACTTTGCAAAAGACTTTTCTTGTAGCCAAGTGCGAAGAGTCTTAAATGCATTAGATTTCATCTGGGTAGTATTAGTTGCTTCAACGCAACCAAAAAACTCTTCAAGATTAATACGTTCAATGTTAATCATAATAAAAAATAAAAATCAAAGGGATAGTTGTTTGCTAGGTGTGATGATTGGACTAAAAATTTGATTGTATTGTTCTACAATTTGATCTTGAGTCTCAGATACATAAACAACATAGTGTTTATTAATTGTAATCTCTTTGACTTCTTTACTAAGAAGAGGAGACCAAGGTGCAAACCCAAGTTCACCTCTTCCAGAAGGAACCGCAACAATTGGATTTGACAAAATAAGAGAATTTTCAGTCTCACTGATTATATCAGCAATAACATCTTCTCCAGTATTCAGTCTAATAAGTTTTACATTCATTGTGAACATCCTACATGAATTTGAATTGATTTAAAAGCATTTGCCATTTCTTTGTATCCTAGACCAATATATACTTGTCCAGTAACAACAGCGATTGCCATAGAACCCCAAAAGATATAATACCACTTGGATTTAACTTGATGTTGTTTTTTGAGTTCATCAAGTTCCTCATGAATATCTTGATGATGAAACCTTAAAGGTTTTTGAATAAGTTCTTTGAGTTTTTTGTTTTTCATTTAAATTCACACCCCACCATAATTTCAGTAAGAGCAGCAAGAAGATTTATTTCTTGGTCAGCCACGAATGCACATTGGTATTGGTACTTAGCAACAATAAGAACGGCAGCAGGAATAGATTGGGGTGAAAGATCATCAAGAGAGGAGTCATAAATCCTACGAAGTAAACTTGAAGCATCGTTATCCAAGTTCCCGACCACCCACTTTCGGACTTCAGTAAAGTTTTTAGTTTTGAGATTTTTAATAAGTTCATTTACATTAGTATCAGAGAATGATGCAAGGATTCCTGTATCAATTTTTCCACCAACAGCATAACGTTGACACTCATTAAGTACTCGTCTCCAATCTGGAAAATGTTTATTAACCAATTCAATCAGTACTTTTTGGTCGTATTGAATTGACTCTTTTTGAAGGATGTCTTGAAGGCGAGTAAAAAATGCTGCAGCAAGTTTTGGTTTTTCCTTTGACTTAATTCCAAACTCCACAACGGCACATCTAGAGTGGAGAGGTTCAATGATTTTGTTTTTGTAGTTGCAGGTAAAGATGAATCTGCAATTGTTAGCAAATTCCTCAATAGACGCCCGTAGGAGGAGTTGTACGTCGTTGGTTGTGTTATCTGCCTCATCAATGATGATGACTTTGTGTTTAGCAGTTGACGAAAGTGATACGGTCGAAGCGAAGTTCTTCGCATTGTTTCGGACAGTATCAAGGAATCTACCTTCGTCGGATCCGTTAATGACATAAACATCTACTCCCAATTCATTACAGAGTGCTTTTGCCACCGTTGTCTTACCACATCCAGCAGGACCAGCAAGAAGCAAGTTTGGCACTTCGCCTTTATTTAGAAAGTCTGTAAAGGTTTTCTTAATATTCTCTGGAAGAATACATTCTTCAATTGTTTTGGGGCGATACTTTTCAACCCACAAAAATTCATCACGACTCATAATTTTTTATACCCAATCAGGTTTTCGTTCTGGCATACGAAGATAATTAGATGCAACCCAAGATTTGGATGCGATATACATCTTGTAAGCAGTAAAAGTATCAATGCTTGTGTCAAGTTTATACTCATCAGGCATCGCTCTCGCAAACGGTGTTACTTCAGTAATCTTCCCTTTAGGAAAAAGATAATAAGCATCCACAAGTGTTTTATAACAAGAGTGAATCTTATTATAGCGAAGGGCGTACTCATCTGACAAGTTAAGTCCCCACTTAATTAACCAGTAGGCATTGTGAATTGATTCCATTGCCCACTTTGTACATGGATGATTACGGAATGCTCCCTTCTCTGTCTTGTATGGCGTTCCATCAGACTTTGGAAGAGTTCCGTATCCATGTCCCCATTTGTCAGATGCCACGATAGAGAGCATCTGACAGCACTCTAATGGCATTTTGACAACGTGTTTATCGGGAAGACAGACAGCACTTTCAGCAGGCCAAGGAGAGGTTACAAAAATGTTCATCCAAATGTTGAATCAGGTTCCAGAGCAATATAATACTTCAGGTCATAGTCCTTACTGTCAAAACGTGACAAAAGTTTACTTGAGATGCTAACCTGATATGTTCCAGGAATAATCTTAATATTTTCTACTTTAAAATTAAAGCAGAAGTTAAGTTCAGTCTCACCCACAATAACTTGGAAGTCATTAGAGGTATCATTCTTCTTATCGCGGACCACAATCTTAACAACACCTGCTTCACCAATAACAGACAAATCAGGAAGTTGGAAGATATTAGCAGCCTTAATAAGACGAGTCAGTTGATCAGAAGTAATGCTAAAAGATACATCTTCAGAAGGAAGAACAAGTTCTTTTTCTGGAGGAGTAATAATTACATTTGGATCAGCAAAGAAATAATTTGAACGAGTTTTACCCTCACGAATTACAACATAACTATCGTGAGTAAAATCAAGTGCAGGATCTTTATGCAAATCCAATCCATTCAAAAATTGATTGAGATCGTAAATTCCAAAGTCTTTAGGAATCTCTTCGGTGATATCTGCTTCTGCAAGAATGTTCTTCATAACACTAATAGTACGAAGCTTACTACCTTGTTTAAAAAGAATAGATTGATTAATGTTAGAAAAGTTCTTTAGAAGATTCAGAGTTTTATCAGAAAGTTTCATAGTTTGAGAGTTCAAATTCATAATCATCGAAATTCTGAAAGACCATTGTCTTTTCGAGAATAATGCCCATCAAAGTGAAGAAGTAGCATGGCATAGTGAATGACTTTCATCAGGTCACGTTTGTTGCGACCATCTTTGTCACCATAGCGACTTCCATACTTAAGAATATTTGCTTGACAAAAACCAGGAGCAAGATCCTTAGCTGCCATCAAATCAATAGTTTGAATGTCTTTGTGATCTTGATTGTGTCCACAATAATGACTACCATAAGTGCTAGTCACATAATCCTCAATGTCTTTGAGAATTTTATCTTCATTGTATTTCCAAAGATGATTTTTAGTTTCGCTCATATTAAGATTAAAAGTGTAAGGTGAATTCAAAGTAAGGTGGTCATCACCCATGCCACCAGGGAGTCTAGATCCAAGAACAATCATGTCTGGTGAAGGATTGGGATTGCCTGTTAAACTAATTCCATCTTCAACCCAAAAATCTTGATTTGATAAGTTAGACATTAAATTAAAATTGTTTTCTGAATAGGGATGTTCATCCATAATAAAGGGGAGGGTCATAATTTACCTCCCCCAATTATATCAGAAGGGGGTAGGTTGGTCAAGGTTGTAAGTTACATGCTCACCACCTTCAGAAGGCATTTTGAAATCAGCATCCACCTTGTCATAGAGTTCCAGGAAAGATTGCTTAGTCTCATCATCAAAACGATTCACGCACACTTGGATTGCCTTTGCTTTATCTTGGAAGATGCTGTAGGCACGGATGATGTGAACCAGACGGCGAGTGCTGATGATTTCATCAATACCACCATCGTAGAAGGTTTTGCGGATGATGTCTGCCCAATCAACCAGACGCTTACAGAAGTCACGGTCTTCTACACCAAGGTCCAAAGCAATGCCCTCAAGAATCTTCTGTTCTGTTGCAGGAGCAGGATATGCCTGCTCGAATGTTACAGGAAAACGCTCAAGGAATGCCTCGTTGAGAACATTAGTGCCAATGAAGCGACCATCATCACTACCCTTACCTTTGGTGTTTGCAGTAGCAATCACATTAAAACCAGCAGCAGGTTTGACATACTTGCCGATCTTCTTAAGGAAGACACCCTTACCTTCCAAAACAGATTGAAGGCAGAGAATCTTGTTAGATGCAAGGTCAACTTCATCCAGAAGCAAAATCGCACCACGTTCCAGAGCTTCCACAACAGGACCATTGTGCCAAACGGTCTCGCCATTCACCAGACGGAAACCACCAATCAAATCATCCTCATCAGTCTCAATCGTGATATTGACACGAATCATCTCACGCTTTAGTTGAGCACAAGCTTGTTCCACACTGAACGTTTTGCCATTACCCGAAAGACCCGTAATGAACGTTGGATAAAACAAACAGGACTGAATAATACGTTTAACATCTTTAAAATTACCAAACTGGACGAAGGTATCATCTTTGTCAGGAATAAGATTTTGTTCGATGGAAGGAAGAGCAGAGGGAGACTGGAATGTACGTTCAATTTCATTGACTCGCTCTTGGGTTACCTCAAGATTCCAACGCCCACGAGAAGTTTTAAATTGCTCAAGGCGACGAGTCACTGTCTGATAATTCAGACCATGAGAAGCACAGAAACCCCTAAGATCGCCAGAAGTAATTTCAGAACCATAAAGTTCTTTGATGCTATCAAAAAGGGCTTCGTCGTTCACAGAAGATTTGCGAGTCATGATGTAGTTAGGTGGTTTGTTTCAACATAGTAATTGTACACTGACTTTGAGGAAGATGGGGTTACCAGTGGACGGTTCTAAGATTGTCCCATCTGCTCAAAGAATTTTTTAGATATTATTTTAGCGGTATATCCTGGGTAATACTTTTTTACCCAGGACCCCACTCCCATTGCTGTGATTGCACTATCACATAAAATGAATACTTCTTTAGTTTCTTCTTTAACTATGTGTTGCAAATTCATTTTGCTACCAACTCAATAAATTCATTAAGGATTTTTTTATTCATTTTTTTACCCCTAAGACTTTTAACAAAAGCGGATTTAATTTGTGATTTAGTAGCACATTCTGCAATGTCAAACTCACTATCTTGGGCAAGAGCAGTTGCAGACAATCCAAAATAAGTATTGTAGGAAGATTTTTTAATAGAAATTGTTTTTTCTTTTTTCCAAACACTCATCATTTTATCCAATTCTTCTCCATACCAACCATAATAGCGACGAATAAAATTACCAGCATCCCTAGGTTCAAGGACACGAATTCCAATAAAGTTGATGTTTGAGAATTTGTCCCTAAGATTTTGAAGAAGAATTTCAGTAATCGTATGATGATTACCATCGAACGCATATGTATTCCCAGTTTTACGATCTCTTAGGTAAGCATTTGCTCCAATATGGGATGTTCCCAAATATGGTTCAGATTCCCAATGACGCTTAACTTCGCGGTGATAAGTAACATTGCAAGCTTCACCATCTGTAAGAATAACACATTGAACTTTTTGGAGTTTATTATCTTTTTGAAATTTTGGAAGAATTTGATGCAAAGCGATTAGAGATTCATTTAATGGCGTTCCCGAAAGACTAAGACCAGAAGGAACACTATATTGACAATAAAAATGACGATCAAATGAATGAGCAATTCGGAAAATATTTTTCATTTGTTCTTCCAGAATTTTTGAATTTGTTTTACTAGTCAACATATTCATCAAAGAAAACCATTCTACAACTTGAATGAGTCCATCTCTTTTTTTATAAGGTAGCATACGAAGATCTGCCTTTCCATCTGAACTATATTTGACCAAAGGATAATCCGTAGTGAATGCGTATACTTCAAAAGGAATTGAGACTTTTTTACAGAACCAAATCAGATTAAACAACTGTTTAATAGTATCGACAATTACATCAGACATTGATCCAGACCAGTCTAAAATAAATACCAATCCATGATTTTTTCCTTCAGCAAGAGTAGTTACTTTTTTAAAAAGGTCTTCATTATGCTTATATGTGTGAAGTTTAGAACAGTCCAAAACACCAGTACGAGCAACTGTCGATCGAGAATAAGAGTCAGCTGCTTTACGACATTCAAACTCTTTAACAAGATATGTGACTTCTTTTTGTGCTGATTTTTTAAATTCTTGATATCGCTTGTCCACTTCACCAAAAATATGTTCTTTAGAGAAGTTGTAATTTTCAAGAAACTCATTCCAACTCTCACTACATTTAGAATGAATTTCAGAATTTGGAACAATAATTTTACCAAGATCTAGTTCAGGCAATTCTAGATAAACATTTTCAAAACAAGAGTTATCTACAAGATCCTTAAGAGCTTCCTCAAGAGAATCCATAGTTTTAACCTCTGGTTCTTCCTGAGTTTCTCCTCCAGTTTGTTCCTTAGTTTGTTCCTTAGTTTGTTCTGTAGTTTTGTTAGAAGCAGAACCATCAGAAGCACCAGATTCGGGTTGGTCATTTTCACCCTGTTGCTGGTCAGTAATATCAGGAGAAGGTTGATTATCTACACCACCATCCTGCGATTCCAGATTATCAAGATTAATTTTAACTTCTTCTTGCTGTTTTTGCTTACAATACTTATAGAGTGCCTCTGATGCAATCAAGACATCGGAAAAAGTTTCGGCATCAGCAATCAGATTGATAATATCAGTCTCTTCGCCACGCTCAATCGGCACATCAACAAAGTTTCCAACCTTAAACCAAAGGTTTGCACGGTCGGCAAGATTATAAGTTTCCAGATTGTCATCACCAACCTGGAAGAAATCATCGTTAGCAAGTTCCTTATAACCGTTATAAAAGGTCTTGGCGAGACCAGCATAACGACGCTTCATCAGTTTCTCAATACGAGCATCCTCAACCACATTCACAAACTGTGGTGGAATCTTGTACTCCTTCAACCAATCCTCATCTGGGGTATAGAGAGCGTGACCCACTTCGTGACCCACCAGAAGGTCGTACACAGTATTGCTTGCCTTCTCCCACATAGGCAGAGTCAGCACACGGGTATGAACGTTGAAACAGGCAGTCTCCACCTTCTTGTGCTCAACCACAAGGTCTTCGGTAGCAAGAAGTTTAGCAAGTTGGGACTTGATTTCGTGGCGGACGGTCATTAGATTCGTTTGAACTGAATCAAGTATACAAAAAAATCCCTCTGAAAAAGAGGGTAGTGGACAGTTCAAAAATTGGTCAACTGTCTTGGAATTTTTTATTAACTTCTTCCATAAATTGTTCAAATGTTCTTTGGTGCGGATTATAATTTGGGGTTACATCAGATTTAATTGATCTTCCCCCAACATTTGGTCCTAAATTTTGTCTTCTCTTCTTTTCAAACTCATATTGCTTTGCTGGAGATCTTTTCTTTTTAGGAATTGGTAATCCAGTAATACCAATTTCAGTTTCGTCTTTTGCCATGATTTTTTTAAATATTTATGAAAAAAGAAGAAGCGTCTCGATTGAGACGCTTTTTAAGTGCTTGGCGACGTGCCTTTGCTTGTCGGAGTGCCTGTGGTTTTAGTTTCCGCTTCTGCTCCTTCTTAGAATGGTGTTGCCAGTTTGGAGTGTTCATTGCCCGTAACCAAATCTTTAGGATAGTGTTAATTGTTACTTTAGTATTACTAGCGAATATCCAGTATATTTGATAGACAGTTTTTTAACTGGCACATATTTTATGATGAAACTTTACTAAATCCTTTAATTTTTTCAAATTTTAAGACTTCAGAAAATTTATCCCTCATACCTTCTTTGTGAGAGATTACAAAAGTATTCGCATCTTTAATAACATAACGAATAATTTTCATGAATTCATCCGTACCAAAGGTATCCAAAGAAGAGTCAAAAGTCTCATCAAATATAATTAAATTACAATTCAAAGAATTTTTAATTTTTGCAATTTCTATCCAAGTAAAAAGTAAAGCCAAATCAATTCTCATTCTTTCACCTTCACTAAAAGAAGTGTATGAGAAGTCATCATGAATTGGAGATTCAATGGATTCGTTAAATTCTTCGTCAAGTTTAAAGTTAATAAAAAACTCCATCATCTGTAAGTACTTATTTACCTGTGTATTAATTACTGGCAAATACTTTTTAATAATTTGAGTTTTTACTCCACCATCTTTTAATAACTCTGATACAAAATTATAATTAATTAAAAGATCTTTTTTAGAATCGGTCTCTTTACACAATTCTTCATATTGGTCTTCTAACTCTTTTAGTTTTTCGTGTTCAGTATTTCTGTTTTTAAGTTGATTGGTAATAGTTTGAATTTCCTGTTCAAGGTCTCCGATTTGTCTTTGGTATCCAGAGATCTTAGTATTGATTTGAGAAATTTCATGCGTTAGGTTAGTTACCTCTTTAGATAGTGAAGTAAAGTGACGCTCTCGATCTTCCTCCTCTTTAATTGCCTCCTCCAGTTCTTTGTAACCAGACTGCAACTCTTTTGCTCTATTTTGGGCGTCACTAATTTTATTTATCCTAAAATCCTCTTCAATAGATTGAGTACAAGTTGGGCAAACCGTATTACTAGTAAAGAACTTGTGATCTTCTATTACAGTTGTGATTTTTTGAGATAACTTTCCCTTTAAATTGCCAAGTTTACGCAACTTATCATTTGCACCAGAAAATTCAACTAATTGTTTTTGTTTTTTAACCAAAGAATCTTCTAAAGTAAGAGAGTCAGTCAGCAATTTTTCATTCTCTTCTCTTATATTTTTAATTACATTATTTTTATTTTCAATATCTTTCTTTCCAATATTTTCAATCTGTTCGATAAAACTTTTTTGCATATTAAGTTTATCTTGAATAGATTCTCTTTTATATTCCAAATTTTTAATTTCATCTCTACACGTTTTAACTCTATCCTTTAGGACAGAATTCATTGATGAAAAGATTTTAATATCCAAAAGGTCTTCAATGACTTCTCTTCTAGTTGCTGCTGCCAACTGCATAAAAGGAACAAAATTGCTACTACCCAAAATAACAATTTGAGTAAAAGACTTATAATTCATTTTTAAAACAATACTTTCTAACCAGGTTTGTTGGTCTTTACTAGCAGCTTCTTGATTTAAAAGTTCGCCATTTTTATAAATTTCAAAAATCGTAGGTTTAAGACCCCTAACAATCTTCCAAGCATTAGTTCCTATTTTAAATTCAATTTCAACCAAACAATCTTTTTCATTTACAGAATTAATTAGTTGTGGTTTGTTAACGCCCCTAAAAGATTTTCCAAACAAAGAAAAAGTCAAGGCATCAAGGATCGTACTTTTTCCAGATCCATTATTACCAATAATTAAAGTGGTGGGTGACTTTGCTAGGTCAATTTCAGTAAATTGATTACCAGTACTTAAAAAGTTTTTATAGCGAATTTTTTCAAATAATATCATTTTGTTCTGGAGGAATTACAATGTCATTTGCAGTAATAATTGCATATTCATAGCGATTAATTTCGCATGTTTTTATAATTAAATCATCATCTATTTCAATCACTACTAGTGATGGATAATCATCTTCTTCTAACATCATTGCAAATCTTACAGCATCGTCTTCTTCTTCAAAGAGGTAAAGAATTTGTTGACCTTTTTGGTTGGTTACAGAATAAGCACCTTGCTCTTCTCTACCTTCTAAAGTAAGAATGTACATGTTAGATTAACTCACAAGCTTGTTTATATACTTGTTGAATGATTCTTTTTACAGATGCTTTATTTATTGAGTCTTCAAAATCATCAACATACTTATTTAAAATAGATACTGTATCTTCCGATTCTAAATCATATTCTTCATTTAAAGTTGTCGAGTCTGCGAAAGATTCTACAATTTTTAATTCTGCAATATTTGTTAGATAAAGTTTGTCAATAAATTTTTCAAATTTTTTTTCATCTGTCTTTTTCTTGACTACCAATTTTACAATTTTATTTTCATAATTTCTTACATCAAATGTTTGATAATTATTATCATCATAATAAATTGTTTCATGCATCGTATAAGGATTATTTACTGACTGCAAAGAACGAGTTTCTGTGTCAAAAATATGAAATCCACGAGTATCTCCAATATCATTAGAGTATATTTCGTATGGATTACCCAAGTAAAAAACCTTACCATTATCAGAGCGAGTGTGATAATGTCCAGAAAAAACTAATTCAAATTTATCAAACAACTTAGAATCCATACCTTCTTGCATAGTAAAACCACGGTATGGTGGAAATCCAGAAAGTTCAAGATGCCCCATAGCACATGTACATTTCGTAGATTTTACTGTTTTAAATGTTTCCTCAAAATTTCCTTCATTAATCCAAGGAATAAAAAGAACTTTGAGTTTATCAAGTTGTACTTCTGTTGGTTTGGAATATACCTTTACGTTTTCATATTCTCTTAAAAGAAGATCTACAGCATTAATCTCATTAGTATTCTTGTAATATGCTGTATGATTACCAACTATTGTATGAACAGTGACTCCAATTTTTTCTAAATTGTCGTAATAATTATCTTTTGCCCATGCAAGAGCAGCAAAATCAATTCCCTTTCTACTATCAAAAGTGTCTCCCATATCTACAACGGTTTTAATACCATTTTTGACTAGGGTTGGGAAAAAGATATCATTATAAAATTTTAAAAAATAATCATGAAAAAGTTTAGAGTTTTTACGAGCACCAAAATGTTGGTCTGTAATAATTGCTACTTTCATCAATATCTAGATTTGGAATGAATATTATCCTTAATAGAATTATAGTCAGAATAATTCATACCGTCAATGAGGTTATCATCAAAAAAGACTTCATCAAATCCAGTCCTTTCCAAAATTTTATTTTTAATTTCTAATTGCTTTTTCTCTTTTTGAATTCTACGCAAAAAAGCATAGTGTATAATCTGAGTAAAATAAGCAAAGGGATTTTGAGATTTCTCTGGATCAAAATTATGAATGTACATCACACAATTTTCTATGCCATCAGAAATCATATCATCTTTAAAGATGTAATTGACAAAATTAGGTTTAAATGATAGATGAGTTGCTATTTTTAAAAAGCACTCTCCCAAATAATTTGTAATTTGTGGTTTAGGATCTCCACGCTCTTGAGCTGCACTCAACTGCTTTCTATACTCAATCAAAGCTAAAAGAAATTCCTTGTTATTAACGTAGTGAATTGATCTCTTTCTTTTAGGCACTGCCTGGATACCCATAAAATAACTTTATTAATTGTTCAAATTATAACACTATTATACGAGAAGAATCAAGGCTTGACAGAGGTATCCAAAAATGGGTATAATAGCATTGTTGCGCTTTCAAGTTTATATATTAACTATTTTTATAGAGTTTTTCTAATATCTCTTTAGCATCATTCACATTAGAGATATATCCCATCTTTCTATTAATTTTTTTTCTAATACCATGAGGATTATCTTTAGGATCAAAATCAGTAGATTCTCTAATCCATGATTGATACATAATAATCATTTCAACGTCCTTTGATTCGCTTAATGTAAGGACATCATCCATATCAAGAATAAACATATCTTCTTTAGTTGTTTTTAACCAGGGTTCTAATTTATATCCAGTTACTCCTTTTCTAGTTGTAATTTCAGATACTGTAATTGGATGTGTTATGAGTAATAGGGTTTTATCTTGTTCAAAGCAAGGCATTACTTTTGAAAATATCTCTTCTCCACTTTTTAACTTAACTGTTGCATAAAAATCGTCTTCCATAATTATTCCTTTAAGTTAATTGTTATTATTTCATAATTAAACTTTTCTTCATTATAAATTTTAATCCTTTCTATTAAATGATTCAAAGTATAATTTTTTCTTGAATTATATGTGCAATCATCAGATATGTCATATAACATTGCTTTAGTTTTATTTTTACCCTTCCTAAGAACTCTTCCGATAGATTGGAGATTACGAATTCTAGACTTACTCGGAGAGGCAAAAATTACATTGTGTAGGTTTCTTATATTTATTCCTGTAGAAAATACACCATATGAAGCAATAATGATTGCATCTTCTTCTCGTTCCGTTATTTCTCTAACAAGTTCTCTCTCTTCAGTATCAACACCACCATGAATAAAAAATACTTTTCTATTTGCCTTTTTAGCATTATATATTAATTCATACAAAGGTTTTCCATGAGTCTCAACCCTTGAGAATAAAATAAGAGTATTGCCTTTTAGATCTAGGGATAAATTTTTAATAAAATTATTCCTTTTATCATGAGAAATTATAAATTGAACTTCATCTTCATATGTTGCAAATATTCTTGGTTTATGCTTTAATACTAAACATCTAATATCTAATTTTGATACGTGCCCTTTCTCCATCAACTCTGAAGTTCTTATAATTTTATAAGATGGACCAAATAATCCTTCAAGGACCCATTTATGAGTTTGGGTTCCATCTAAAGTTCCTGTAAATCCAAATCTATACTTTGCATGATGTAGCTTTGTCATGATTTGTATTAATGATTTAGATTTAAATAAATGAGCTTCATCGCCAATTACAACATCAAAGTCTTCAAAGAAACCTCTTTCAAGTTTATAAATTGATTGCCAAGTAGTAATTGTTACTGGAGAGTTATTAGTTTTTTCCCTACCAGAATAAATTTTGTGACAGTAAGATGAAGCATCCCAACTATACTCCTCAAAATCTTTGTACATCTGCTCTACAAGAGATGTCGTTGGAACAACTACAAGAATTTTTTGCCCTCTCTCCACATAATATCTTACGAGAGAGTAAATCATCAAAGATTTGCCAGATGCAGTGGGACTTATCAATAATTTTCTATTATGTTTTAGAGCATCGTATACTCCCTCTATCTGATAATCTCTTGGAACATGAGAGCAAATAGATTTCATATAATCCTTGACACCTTCATATGAAATGCCGTCATTAACTTCAAATGGCATCCCATAGAATTTATTATCTTCAAATTTATAATTGTAATTATAATTACCACAAAAAGAAATTAATTTATCTAATAAACCTACGTAGAGTTGTTTGGTTCTAATATCAAATAAATGTATTTCTCCATTCCAATTTCTACCTCTATATTGAGGCATAAATTTTGCATTAGGGACTTCAAATTTAAAATAGTCCCTTAATTCATATTCTATGTGTGGTTCACATGTAATTTTTAAATATACTTCGTTTGATTTTGAAATCAAAAGATCAAAGTTATCAACCATATCCTGCTTGGAATTTTAAGAATTCAATAGCATTCTTTATTTGGTATGTTCTGTTTTGAATTACCTTTAGAATACTTTCTAAGTAGTTTAAAATTGTTTCGTAATACTCAACTTTTAAACTAATTTGAGACAACTTTTCATCTGCATCCAAGTATTTTTGAAGAGTATCTTTATCTCTAATTTTTTTAGGGAAGGGATATTCTACGTAAACTTCTGGGTCTGCTTTACCAGTAAAATATTCATAACGCTCGTGACGAATATTTTTTCTTTGTTGTTCTGCTTTCTTTTTAAGAAGAATTACATTGTTGTAAATCTCAAAGTATTTAGCATGTAACAACGGAACATTAATTGATTCAGTATGTAAGTTATCCATATCAATGTGAGCATCCTTTTCCCACATTTGTTGGATTTGTTCAAGGTCAAGAATCATAATTTATTTCCTTTTGGGTCATATATATCGTAAATAGTATACTTGAAAGATACCTCTGCAGTAAAGTATTCTACATCTGGATTGGTAGCATCAAATGTTAATTCTGACAAATCATATGGAAACATATCTTTAAATATAACATCAAACTGTGGTCTTTGATTGCTATTCAAAATTTGCAAAGTTCCATCAGAATAAATGTTCATGGATTTGCTATCGAATCCTAACTGAGTATTATCTTGTTTTTGTAAGTTATAAATTTCTTCTAATGACTCTGGAAATCCAAGACCGCGCATCCATCTTTGAATCTCCATATAATTTTCTAAATTCTCATCTACAATAAATCTTAGAGTAAAATCTTGAAATACTATTTTATCTCCTGGAATATCAATATTTTTTAGATAAGTTGGTTGCTCTGCAACACCTAAAGTCATTCCTGGTATATTGGCAGAGTTAGAAAAGAATGATACTTTACGTGCTCTATTCAAAGTAAACTTGAATGCAATAGAAGATAGAAAATTTCTATTTTGGATTTGATTACTATAAAGATTACCTGTAGTCATTGTTTTCTAACTATTTAGATAAAAAAAGAGACCCTTTCGGGTCTCTTGATTAAATTGTGACCAGACTCACATGAGGTTCTTGATTTGAACTCTTCTGTAGTAACGGTTTGCGTTAACTTGAAGTCTGCCGAGACCCTGAGTGG
>JACCDG010191773.1_pt1 | contig 21495 bp, 21 predicted proteins | sample 7442471 | NCBI WGS metagenome assembly JACCDG01 (sample SAMN15323444, study PRJNA562643) | freshwater metagenome | isolation source: river surface water | place: USA:Blue River Watershed | collected 2017-08-17 | reverse complement strand
CTGCGCAAAACAGTGGAGGCATACGCGGCAGACGGAGTGGAAGCCGATATTCAAATGAGCAGTGATAAGGTATTGTTTATGTACCACGATCATTTACTTGAAGAATCAACCAACTGCTGGGGATGTATGTACAACATGCCCGCAGCACAAATACGTAAGTGCAGTTACAAAAACCATTTTACGGGCAACGTATTGCACGATGAAAAGCTGGCCCGATTAAACACATTAATGGAATCGTTTTATACCAGAGGCGTAAAACCCATTGTATTTTTTGATATGCGCACTGTTCCTCAATGTGCAACACCAGTAGAGCAAAAACAGTACATTGAACTACTGAGTGACGAAGTGCTCCGCATGATTAATCAGTATAACGCACGTGAGTGGGTTTTTGTTGAATCAACTGATCTGGATTTTTTGAAACTGCTTCGTAAAAAAGACAGCAAGGTGAAATTGATGATGGATGGCAACAATGCCAGCGGAATGATTCAGCTGTGTCTTGAAAACGATTTTAACGGAATTGTGGTGGAAAATAAACACCTGCACAAACAGCAGGTATTACAGGCGCATCAGTTAAGGTTATTTGTCACTACATTTAATGTTAAAACGAATGCAGATCATGTTGCAGCGATTAACAAGTGGGTTGATTTTATTCAAACCGACAATATCCCGCTTTTGCAACAAATGCTTACACGTTAACACTCTTTTCTGTCCGAAAGATTTTCCATCAGCTCTTCTGTAAATTCATTCAGTGCTTCAGAAAAAGCTTTTAAACTCTCCAGGTCAATGCAGTAAGATGACTTTGTGCCGAATACATGCCCTTTAATCAACCCTGCCTTTTTAAGTTCTTTGAGGTGCTGCGAAACAGTTGATTGGGCCAGTGGCAAATCGTTCACCAAATCTCCAACTATACATTTATTGTTCTCAGCCAGTTTGCGTAATATAGCAATACGGGCAGGGTGAGCCAACGTACGGGCAAAGTCAGAGAGGAAAATTTCTTCTGCGTGAAAGTGGTTCTTCTTATTAAATGCCATAGTTGCAATGTGTATCGCAAATGTGCGATATACAAACTGCAAACGTGTTAAACCACCGTGAAGTTTGGGTTAAGCAAATGTAAAGGAACGAGCTATCTTCTTCCTCCGCTCATTAAGTCTTGCAGGTTACGTTGTGCCAGTACAAACTCAGGATATATGCGCAAAGCATTTTCAAAATCTTTTTTAGCACCGGGTAAATTTCCCTCACGTGCTTTAAGGAATGCCTGTAAATTATAAACCGCAGCTCTTAAAGGAACCTGCTGACTGTAGTCATTCTCAATCTGAATTTCAATGGAATCTTTTTCGATAGTTGCACTATGCAGTATGGAATCAACCAGATTCTTACAATTGTCAATATTACCCATACTGAATTCCACGGCAGCTGATTGATACAGGTATTGAAAATCATTTGTGGCTTTAAACAAATCACGGTATGCTTTCAGAACTTTCTCAGGTCGCCCCAGTTGTTGTTCTGACATGGCCACCAGTTCCATCATGCGCAGGTCTTTGGGTTTTTTCTCCAGCACTTTTCCGGCATACCACGAAGCGGGTTGAAAGTTGTTGTTGTTGTAATAAAGTACAGCCAAAGTATCGTACCAATCAGAATAAACGGTGTCTTCTAATAGCATTTCATTAAGCGCTACAGCGGCAGTTTGCAAATCACCTGTTTCACGACAGTGTTTGAAAAGTTTCATGTGGCTGTTCTCTTTGTCAGCTTGCTTTACCTCAGCAGAATTACAGGCAGAAAGAGCAACGGTTACCGTTGCGAAAAAAAGAATGTTGTTTAAATATTTCATCAGTTACTTGTTGGTGTCTAAAATTTTATCAATGGTAGTAGTGGCAACAGTGTGGTATCCTTTTCTGGCTTCAGCATAAATGTTTTGGGCCATTTTTTTCATCTGTGGCTGTGAGGCCATAGCGCTGTACAAAGGTTTAATAAATTTTCGTCTTCCCACATCAATAAGAAATTTTTTTAATACCGGATAGGAAGGTTCATATTGATTGTGCACAACCAACAGCAGCCACTCGCAACGTATTTCGCTGTTGGATGAGTTGAAGGAGAAGGCTTTTTGAAGTTCGTTCATTTGAGTTGCGGTCAGCTTTCTGGGTAAACTACGTAAGAATTGTATCCATTGGTAAGTGTGCCAGTTTTTTGTGTTTAATGTTGAAGCGCTGCTTCCCTTTTCGAATTTTTTGGCAGCTTCTTTGGCGTTGTCTATATCTTCAGAAACAGGAGGCTCAAACGATGCGGGCAAACCTTTTCCGTAAATCCACTCTTGAATATTGGCCTGCTTTTTTAGTTCATCAGTTGTAAGCAACTGTTGGTTGAGTGTTTCAATAAACTGTTCTGTAGTAACCGTTTTAAAGGCAAAGGAGTCAAAATAATTTCTGAGAAATTTGTCCCATTTTTCTCTTCCGGTAATTTTTTCCAGATGGGTTAAAAAGAATCGCCCTTTTTCATAAGCAATGTCTGACACAGCATCATCCGGATCTATTCCTTTCAAATTCAGTTTAAGCGAGGTCATCTCGTTTTCCGGGCCAAATTCATCCAACGTGCGCAGTAACTCCCAATAGCCTGTGTATTCATGCATTTTGCTGAATGATTTTCCGTAAAGGTCCTCCATAATTCTGTTTTCAAAATACACGGTAAAACCCTCATTGAGCCAGAAGTCGTTCCAGGTATGATTGGTGGCCAAGTTGCCACTCCAGCTGTGTGCCAGTTCATGTGCCAGAAGCGACACTAAAGAACGGTCTCCCGAAATGATAGTGGGTGTGGCAAACGTAACACAGGGATTTTCCATACCTCCGAAGGGGAAACTGGGTGGAAGTACCACCACATCGTATCTGCCCCAACGATAAGGGCCATATAATTTTTCTGCTGAAGCAATCATTTTCGAAAGGTCAGAGAATTCTTTGCTGGCCGATTCAATTATTCCTCCCTCTGCCATTACTCCGCAGCCGGAACCAAGTGAGCGGAAATGCAAATCACCCACACACAGCGCCATCAGGTATGCGGGTATAGGCTTATTCATTTTGAATGTATATACCCCGTTTTCGTTTACCAGTGTATCATGAGCAGCACTCATAACAGCCATCATACCCTTGGGCACATGAACTTTTGCAGTATAGGTAAATCTTACAGCCGGTGCATCCTGACAAGGAATCCAGCTTCTGGCCAATATGGCCTGAGATTGTGTGTATAAAAATCCTGATTTTTTATCGAGTGTTTGCTGGGGCTCTAGCCACTGAAGGGCAGCAGCTCCTGCCAATGTATGGTAAGAAATTGTAACCGATTGAGCGTGTACAGGTAAAACAATGTACAAGGCATTTCCCCAAGGGACTTCGTGTTCCTTTACTTTAAAAACAGCCTGTTCATTATCGTTGATGAGTACATTTTCAATGGAGATATCCCGGGTGTCCAATATTAAGGTATCGCAAATGGATAATCGCTCAATTTGCCATTTGGCATTACCTTTGAGTTGTTGGGTTGTAAAATCGACAGTAAGCAAAAGGTCAAGATGCTTGAGCCGGTTCTGTTCATAGTTGGCAAAGGAATGGAAATCGGGTTGAAGAACAGCAGATTGACCGTGCTTAGGTTGGTTTATGCAACTTGATAAAAGCAGTATACATATGAGCACTAATAGTTGATAATGTGTATTGTGTATAGTTTTCCGCTTTCTTTGAATCATTATGTGATAAACTTTTAATAATTTTATGTTTTGGTATTGTTCAAAAACTTATTTTTGAACTGTTGTCAAAAAATATTTCACCACAATATTAGAATAGTGAAGCCAATAAAACGAACCTGCATGAAAAAACTCTTTTCAGTATTAGTGTTCACACTAGCACTGACTCTCTCAGGCATAGCTCAGAACAATGAAGAAAGTCAGGATATTTTCAATGACGTTCAGCCTGCAGAGGAACAACCTGCTGACCCGAATGTACCTTTAAAAGAAGGAGAGAAAAAACCTCCGGCACCTAAACCCTTTGTAAGATTAGTGCTGCCCATAGATTCCGTAACCAGTTTAATAACCTATACTGAGATTGTTGAACAACCTGAATCTCAGGCCGACTCTTTATATATACGTGCTAAAAGATGGGCGGTAAAAAACTTCACTAAAAACGGAGAAAGGGCCAAAGAGATTTTTGAAGTGGACAAGAAAGACAATAAATTGGTGATAAGAGGCTATATTGATGCCTATGTTTACGGCAGTAAATATTCCAAAAAGAACATGGGATACCACATGTTTACCATTACGGTGTGGATTAAAGAAGGCCGATATAAGTATACCATCACCAACCTGTACAATGTAAATAAACTTTTTGACGGGGATAAAACTGAACCGACCAAAACGTATTTTGAGTACTACAATACTACTACTACCAACCCTAAATCAGCTGATGCAATTTTGCGAAGTGCTGATGGTGACATTAACAAGCTTATAAAAGATTTAAAACGCGACATGCGTGATCCGGTTCAAGTGGACGAGGACGATTGGTAGTAGTTATTATATTACTTATCGGTTTTAAAGTAGAAGTCTCCGTTGTTGTAGCTGAGTACTTTTTCGGAACTGAGCAATTCAAGTTTACCCTTATTTAAACCATAGGCTTTGTAGCCCAATGTGTTCAAACTATCAGCTATCAGTTGTCTGTTTTCGGCAGAGGAAATCTCAATTTGAATTACAGGCTTGAACCGCTCCAATGTTTTTAGAAAATGCGGGAATATGTGTATTTCATAACCTTCTACATCACATTTTACATAATCTAACCGTTGCAGGTTACTAAAGAGTTGGTCGGGAACTTTCATATCCACCTCATAGGTGTGTGCTATGGAACTATCGTTACCATCAATCACCTTGGTTAAACCATGGCGGAACACACCTTCTACAACAGGGGTTCCCATTTTTATTTTCTTCTCTTCACTACCTAAGGCAAAGGGCAGTATTTCAACATTTGTGCAGTTGAAAGTTCGCAGATTTTTTTTCAGAATGTTTCTGAACAAAGCCACAGGCTCCACAGCATATATTTTCCCTTTGGTAAGGTGAGCCATTCGGGTAGAGTAATACCCCACATTAGCGCCCAAATCAATACAAACAAAATCAGGTTGAATAATGGTGTCGAGATAAAATAATTCCGGATACTTCTCGCGGTACATTCCTGCATTCACCATTCGGATATACGTAGTGCTGATAAGTTGCAGGTACTTTTCTGTACCCAATGCTGATGCGAGAAACTGACGAATGATTTTCATGGATTAATCTTTTACTTCTTCGTAATCGGTATAATCACCTTCGTCATTTTTATAACGCTGACGTTTTACCACATCTGTATTTTCAATTCTTACTGACCCTTCTTTTTTTTCTTCCGGCCTGGGGTGGCTGTGGTAGTAGTGTTTTTCCACTTTCACCATAAAGTTGCCGAACAGCAATCGCATCAGTATTCTGAACAGTATAACTACTGCTATTGTAGTCAGCAGAAACTTTACCATAACTTATTTACTTAAGTACATGGATTTCTCCTTGTACAAATGACGGAAGAACGGATCGTTAAGGTCTTTGATAAAACGAATGGCCTCTCCTGTTGATTTCATTTCAGGCCCCAGTTCTTTGTTTACCCCGATAAATTTATTGAAGGAGAACACGGGTTCTTTTATGGCATATCCCTGAAGTTTTTCTTCGATCTTGAAATCAGTAAGTTTATGAGTTCCCAACATTACTTTGGTAGCAATGTTTACGTAAGGAACATCGTATGCTTTGGCAATAAAAGGTACGGTGCGCGAAGCGCGTGGGTTGGCTTCAATTACGTATACCTTCTCATCCTTTATGGCGTACTGGATGTTGAGTAAACCTTTTACACGCATATTTTTCGCCAGCTTCACAGCATACTCAGCCATAGCTTTTTTAACATTTTCACTGAGGCTGAAAGGAGGTAATACCGCACAGGAATCTCCGCTATGTATACCGGCAGGCTCAATGTGTTCCATCATGCCTACAATATGAACGTTTTCTCCGTCACTTATGCAATCTACTTCTGCTTCTTCAGCGCGGTCAAGGAAATGGTCAATCAGCACACGGTTGCCGGGCAAGTCGCCCAACAAACTGATAACGGCTGATTCCAACTCTTCATCGTTAATTACAATCTTCATTCCCTGGCCACCTAATACGTATGAGGGACGAACCAGCACGGGGTATCCCACATTCTTCGCCACTACAATAGCCTCTTCCGCTGTTTCAGCTACACCGTACATAGGATAAGGAATTTCTAATTCTTTCAGCAAATCGGAGAACAAGCCACGGTCTTCAGCAAGGTCCATATCAGCATACGAAGTGCCGATTATTTTTATGCCTTTTTCATGCAGGCGTTTGGATAATTTCAATGCGGTTTGTCCGCCAAGCTGTACAATTACTCCTTCAGGTTTTTCCAACTCAATAATTTCCCAAATGTGTTCCCAGAATACCGGCTCGAAGTAAAGTTTATCGGCCATATCAAAATCGGTGGAAACTGTTTCGGGGTTGCAGTTAATCATGATGGCTTCGTAACCACATTCTTTGGCTGCAAGTAATCCATGTACACAACTGTAGTCGAATTCAATTCCCTGTCCTATGCGGTTAGGGCCTGAACCCAACACGATTATTTTTTTGCGGTCGGTAGCTATTGATTCATTTTCTCCATCAAACGTGGAGTAGAAATAATTGGTAGGTGAAGGGAACTCAGCAGCACAGGTATCTACAATTTTATATACTCTGCGAATGCCCATGGATTTTCTGCGTTCGTAAACCTCATCTTCTGAGGTATTGTTACCCAGTACCCAGGCAATTTGCGCATCAGAGAATCCTTTTTCTTTGAGCTCAACAAATAAGTCATGAGGAATATTATTCAGACTGAAACGTTTGAGTTCTGTTTCCAATCGCACCAAATCCTGAATTTGGGTAAGGAACCAACGGTCAATACGCGTAAGTTTTTCTACACTGGAAATGGGTACACCCATGTTAAAGGCATCTTTGATGTGGAACAACCTGTCCCAAGATGGAAATTGTAAACTGTGGGCAATCTCTTCGAGGTTGCGCAACTGATGTCCGTCAGCACCCATACCTAAGCGCCCGATTTCCAACGACTGGCAAGCTTTCTGTAAGGCCTCGATAAACGTGCGGCCTATTCCCATAACCTCTCCTACAGATTTCATCTGCAAGCCCAGTTGTTTATCTGCCCCTTTAAACTTATCAAAGTTCCAACGCGGAATTTTTACGATTACGTAATCGAGTGCCGGTTCAAAATAGGCTGAAGTGGTTTTGGTAACCGGATTTTTTAACTCATCAAGGTTGTAACCAATGGCCAGTTTAGAAGCAATTTTAGCAATGGGATATCCGGTGGCTTTAGAAGCCAGTGCCGAGGAACGCGAAACGCGTGGGTTAATTTCTATAGCAATCAGTTCTTCGTTTTCGGGGTTTACGGCAAACTGCACGTTGCATCCACCGGCAAAATTGCCTATAGAACGCATCATGTGTATGGCCATGTCGCGCATGGTTTGAAAACAGGTGTCACTCAAAGTCATGGCCGGAGCAACGGTTATGGAATCACCTGTGTGTACGCCCATGGGGTCAAAGTTCTCGATAGAACAGATAATGCACACGTTGTCGTTGCCATCGCGCAGCAGTTCCAGTTCATATTCTTTCCAGCCCAGTACCGCTTTTTCTACCAGTACTTCGTGTGTGGGAGAGGCTTGCAATCCGCGCATTAATGCGGCTTCAAACTCTTCTTTTTTCCACACGAAACCACCGCCATAACCACCCAAAGTGAAAGAAGGGCGTATTACTAACGGAAAACCGATTTCCTGGGCAATTTCCTTTCCTTCCAAAAAGGAGTTGGCCGTTTTAGAAGGTGCTACGGGAATGCCTATTTCCACCATTAACTGGCGGAATTTTTCACGATCTTCAGTAGTTTCAATGGCATGCACATCTACACCAATCATGCGCACTCCGTATTTTTTCCAAATGCCCAGCTCCTCCGCCTCAATGGCTAAGTTCAAGGCTGTTTGCCCGCCCATGGTAGGCAGCACAGCATCTATCTGGCGCTCTTCCAGAATTTGTACAATTGAATCGGTAGTGAGGGGCAGCAGGTAAATGTGTTCTGCAGTTACCTTGTCCGTCATAATGGTAGCGGGGTTGCTGTTAATAAGCGTAACCTCAATGCCCTCTTCTTTGAGCGAACGTGCAGCCTGACTGCCTGAATAGTCAAACTCACAGGCTTGTCCGATAATGATTGGACCGCTTCCGATAATTAATACTGATTTTATGCTGTTGTCTTTTGGCACGGATAAAACTATTAAGGATGACCTTTAAATATAAATTGGGCAAAGGTAAGCGATTTGACCCAATGAAAAAGCCCTGTGTGCATAAAGGGTGAAAATTATAGAAAAGTGCTGATGCATCAAGGGTTGAGCAGCTATAAAATCTGATTAGAAAGTCTGCAGAAGCGGGTGTGCAGGTTAAAAAAAGTACTTACCGTTGGGATTCAGTACTTCTGAATCTCTTCATGAAAAAACTCCAGTTGAACACCGGCCTGTTTAAGCATTTCTTCACTTTCGCCACCTGCATGATATTTGCGTTCGCACACCACCCGCTTAATACCGCAGTTGATAATGAGCATGGCGCAAACACGGCAGGGGGTCATGCGACAATATAACGTTGAACCATCTAAAGATACACCGTTTTTAGCCGCTTGGCAAATGGCATTTTGCTCGGCATGAACAGTGCGCACGCAGTGCTCTGTAATGCTGTCGTCTTCATGAATCACTTTTTTCATTTGGTGGCCCACCTCATCGCAGTGCGGCAAACCTATGGGCGAACCCACATAACCCGTAACCAGCAGTTGATTGCCCCGGGCTATTACACAGCCGCTTCGGCCACGACCACAGGTTGCCCGCTTGCTTATGGCATCCATTACTTCCATAAAATATTCATCCCAGGTAGGGCGAACGTAGTGTTCTCCTGTAGTTGTGCTCATGGCCTCAGTGTTTAATTACCGCATCAATTTGCAGGTAAAGTTCATCGAAAGTTCCGTTATTTAAAAGGCTGTAATCAGCCAGTTGCATGCAGGCGCTCAGGTTTTGTTTGTTGGGGTCGGTAGAGGTCATTTCACGGTCTTCATTTTCGCTGAATGTTTGAAAGGAAACATGGTCGGTTTCTGACCCTCTTTTTAAAATACGGTCATACCGCACCTGCCTATCCGCATCAACGGATAACAGGATAAAATTACCCTTGGCCTTTAAGGCAGTTACTTCGCCCACTGTGCGTATGCTTTCAATAATGCAGTTGCTGCCGCTGGCTTGTGCTTCTTTAAACAATTCCTCTGCAATAAAGCTGGGGCTGTTTTGTGCCCTGAGCGCATTGGCGGTATGGGTTAATGAATCGCGGTTCACTTCGTTGCCTTGCGCTTTAATAATGTCGGTGAGGTAACCGCGTACGGAGAAATGTTTAAATTGGTGGTGAGTACTGAGGTACTCTACAATGGTGCCTTTGCCTGCACCCAATGTGCCTGTAATGCCTATAATTTTCAATGCGCTATTTTTTTGGGTGAAATTAATTACCTGAACTCAATTACACAAACCCGAATAGTAGTTTTTGAAAAAAAGCAGTTGCTCAGCATATTAATGAAACTTAGTATATTGAAGTAGGGATAGTTTAGAAACTATTTGCAGTTAGTTGTAGTAACTGACTGTAAGGTAAATGTTAGTTTAAAATAATCATAGTTAGAGAAGTAAAAAGCAAAAAACATCTTAGTATGCATGAATTAATAAATCATAAGAACTCTAAGAATGTGTATCATATTTCCAGCAATAATCTTGTGGTTGATCAGCTCCAAATGTTTTTAAGTAATCGTATCCTGATTTTTATAAATAATATTTAATAAGTTCACATTTTCATTTCTGCGCTCAATATTTCATACAACTGTCACACAATATATTTAAATATAGGAAGTTAAATGTGTTGTCGTACAAATAAATTAAGGATTTCTCTCTCTTTTTTAATGTTGTTCACAAATAGTTTGTATCTTTGACGTCCATTTTTTAAAGTTTCATTATTATACTTGTGTTTAAATCAATATTCATATGAACAAACTGCTAGCGCTAAACATTCTCAAGAAAGATTTCAAGCTTTCTACAGTTAAGTTGAGTGGGGTTGAAATCATGAAACAAGTTGACGAAACTAAGCAAAAACAAATAGAAGTTCTTAAACTTAAAGAAGTTGATCAGGACCGTCTTAGGGTGGTTGTTCAACTCTAAAAAATTACTCTGTGTGCAAATTTTATCCTACTCAGAAGATAGTCTCGCTAGTTCACTTTCGAATGATTACACTTCTAAAGAAGTAATCGCTTCAAAAAATCATTTTAAATATTTAAAGGGTTACCTGAGTAGTGATGAAATCGCTGCTAAAACTATTGTAATCGAAGAAGACTACATCAGCAAAGATTATCTTCACGATTATGCTTCATACTACGCTTATTGTTTTGAGAAATATCCTAAGTTCTGCAAGAGGGTTCATTTTTTTGATAATACCTTTACTGAAGAGGATTTTGAAAAAACAATACTTGACTCAGAAAATGATTTTAATGAGTTTTGGGAACACTATTTAGGGTTCATTGTTGTCAAACCTATACCAGTTACTGTATTGGGTTACACCATTCTGAAAATTTATCCTAATAGTGAAAATTCCGATAATAGAAACTTTTGGGGTGTAAGAGACTATAAGGTTCATTTCTATGGAAATGAAATTAAAATTAAATCATTAGCATTTCAAGAACAGGATAGCGTTTTAGCGGCTTGCGCAACAACAGCTATTTGGTCGATGTTAAATAAGGCGGCTGCCGACTTTCACACAACTTTAAAATCCCCTAATCAAATAACAAAAGATGCTGGCAATACTTCGACAGACGGTAGCCGGCTGTTTCCTAATAAAGGCCTTGACATTATTCAAATTAGTCAAGCAATTCTAAATTCTGGTTTGGTTTCAGAAATCAAGCCCCCCGACCATGTAATTGAAAATGATAAAGGAGAAATTATAGCTAGAGTTGTTTCTCATCGATATTTAAAAAAGCTGTTAAATGCATATTCTCCGATTGGTATTCCAATTATCTTGGTTATAAGAGTTCCTAATGGAGGGAGTCATGGGTTACATGCGATCACTGTTTCTGGATTTAAGCAAAATACACCTGTTGTATCAGAGCCTAGGGATGAAATAAGCTGGCTTTCTGAAGATATTGTCAAATTTTATGCTCATGATGATCAATGGGGGCCTTTCGCCAGAGTTGAATTTGGGGACGATGATGCTGGAATAATAACAGAGTGGTCTTTATTAGACGCAGACCTCCAATATACTTATGTAACTGACGTAATAGTTCCTGTTTATCCCAAAATAAGAATATCATATGAAGATATAGAAGCAATAGTATTAGGTCTGGATCGAATATTAAGTTCATTTTTTGACAATCAGATTGTTGCAGACCTTTCATGGGATATTAAAGTTGAATTCTCTGAAAATGTCAAAAGCCAAATAAAAAAGTCCAGTTTGGACCAGGAAGAGAAAATAATCTATCTAACTCGGAGTATGCCTAAGTATTTATGGGTCGCGTCATGTTGTATTTCTACTTATAAGGTGTTTGATTTTACCTTTGATGCTACAAATGTAAGTAACGGCATGATGGGTACACATTTAATTAGTTATCTACCGAATGATATTAAATTGTCTCTTATTGAGTTCCTAAAAAACAACGAAGAGAATTTTGTAAGATTATTCCTTCACCAGAATAGCAACAATTATTACCAGTTTATCATTACGGAACTGTCCAAGTAAGGATTTGTTTACTAAACCCAAACAGTTTTTCCTTTCCTAATGAAGAAATGACTTTTACAGCCTGTTTTTCTCCATAAAGACGGATACAGTGTTATTTTCTTACTATCTTCAATTTCGTAGGTCCAACAGGGGTGCTGATCTTCTATGAAGTTTATGTATAATTTTTCTTTACAACCACAAGGGCAAGGCATAATCGCCTGCCAATAATAGCCTTTATTACCTACGATGTAGATTATACCTGAATTTATGGTTTCAGGCACGTCATCTACATATTTGTACTTATATACGTCTTTAGGCTTTATTAAGCCTATCAACCAGTTAAACAGTCGCTTTAACATGACTTAGTTCCGGATTATTTAATAGCGGTTCGATATCCCCTTTGCCAACAAGCTTGGCAAAATAGCTACATGACTCACTAAGTGGTTTGCCATACGTAACGCAGTCATTAAACAAAATACTCACTACATCCATCTGAGAGTTTTCTACGTTGCGATAAGGGTGAATTCTTGCAAGGAATTCATTAACCGCTGTAGCAGCTACCTGCATATTAATGGTTATAACAGCAGGACTTGATTCTTCAACTTCAACCAGATATTGATTTCGTTCAAATTCTTCCATATTTAATCTCTTTACCCCTGCAGAACGGAGTTTTTCTAAGTCATATTGACCACGACTTAAAAGGCTGGATCCACCCGGTTGAATATAATGAACAGAGCCAAAAACCCCATTAATACCTCCTTTTCCATCAGCATCTAATTTAACCCCCATGTCAAAAAGAGGAACAATGTAGTAGGAAGATATAAGACTTAAATGATGACGTGCTTCAACACCAGCTCTGTCAACACAAGAAAATAATACATCACAGCTCGTAAGCTTTTTAATGATTTCATAATGAGATGTTGTTGAAGCAAAAGTTGTTACAACAGTTCCAAACCCGGTTTTCTCTATTTCTCGCTTCATCACATCTACTTTCAGAGCCTTATTTTCTGCATCCTCAAAAGTAGATCCTACAATTCTATTCAGATTGAGCGTGTCTATGAAATCTGGGTCACACAAAACGAGTTCACCAACTCCTAATCTCTTCAATTGTTCTATTGTAGGACTTCCTGTTCCAGAGCAACCAACTACCCCTATTCTCATTTTGCTCAGCATCTGAATCGTTTGTAAGCCGAATGTTTGAATATTGCGGATCTGCATGGCTTCATTAAGCTCTGTTTCTCCAGAATAGTACCAGTTCAAAATACTATCCCCAGCAACAGAAATTTGTTTAATGGTTTGAGGCTTAATATCACTATAAAACACCCGCCCAAATATTCTTCCATCAGGCAACATTATACAACTTGCATGAGGTTGTTCATTGTTTAGATACGCGTGGATACTTGTAAAAAGGTTAAAATCCGATTGGTTATCCAAGTCGGAAAATCTTTCATAACCCGTAGGATGGCAATGAATCTTTAATAAAGAAGATCCGTCTTTTGCTGCCTTTTCAAGTAGTGGATTTATTACATCGGTCGGCCAACTAATAAAATCCTCTCTACGCTCATGGCATATATCATAAGGGACAAGCAATAATTCTTTAACCAAAAGGACTTGCTCATCGTCATATAAGCTCCTGCCGCATAAAGCAACGGCAACAGCCTCCTTTCCATCTCCGGGGAAAAGATGCTTTTTAAGCTGTTCGTAATGAATGCCTGATATTCTTAGTTTATTCATGGCTTACCTTTTTAAATCATTTAATAACCAATTGTCAACGAGGCTTAGGTGTGTAGAAACATTATCTACACCGGGAATCCATTCTCCAGACCTTCTGTGCCTTGACCACTGCTGAAAATCCTTTCCATCAATATTTACACGACCATCCGTAGCATTAATCCGTCCTGTCGACTTGTTCAGTATAGGATAAAAGTACGCCATGTCAATCTGTGCAGCATCATAGTGCGGAGGTATTCTTAAAGCAACAACAGCTTTATTTACATTGTAACCTTCTGGCACCGGGTAGTCGTAAATTATTAACCATGTTGCACCATTTTCTAACAAGGTCTCCCAAAGGAGACCTTGTTTATCTAAAAATTCAACATCTGTCTGAGGCAGTGAGAATGCCTTTCTGACACCTTTTCCATCATCCTGCGTTTTTGGTTGCAGTACAAAACGGAGAAGGCATCTTTCTGTCAAGTCAACCACTGCATCTGGCTTAAGGGTGATGGGTTTAGGGTCCTTGCTCGTAAATTTCAAAACATTGAAATCTTTCGCCTGCGCTTCATTTCCTTTACCCAGCTTCACGATTTCCTCAAATGAAATAAACTGGTTATCCCAATCTTTCACCTTATTATCAACCTTCACCTGATAAATCCTTGCAATAGGTACTTCTTTGCAGCTTTTGCCATACTCTTCAATGTTCACTACATCAAACCATTTTGCAGAGACGAACCTCATCCCGGTACAGACCATTTTAATAGGCTTCTCCGGAGTGTAAGCAAAGTTGGTCTTGCTACCATCCGGGTTATGCAGGATTAAATAATAGTTAGCCGGACTAATGCCAGCAAGTTTGAGTATTTCGTTCGGTGTGAGTGTCTTTTTATCCGTAGTTTCAGGCTCATCATTTACGAAATAATTAAACACCTCCGGCTCTTTAGTAATGAATCGTTCGATACCAGCATCAGACAGGTCAACGATCTCGTCAAGGCTGATTTTCTCAAACTCACATCCTTTGAGCTTTTGGTATAAGGTGTAACATTGAGGCGGTTCAAGGCAGGCCTCTTTTAAAATTTGCAACCCTGACACTTTGGGTTCCTTAAAAGCGATTTCAATTTCATTTACTATCGCTAGATAAATACGGGGCTTAGTATGCCCGCTTTTTTCTTCTTCTTTCATTTTTTTTTGGTATAAATTAATAATAATACAAAGCCTCCCTTCTGGGAGATTAGGACACAGCGTTACACTGGATTTGAGAGTTTTACGACTTCCTTTTTGCCTTGTTTTTTATTAATTAGTTACACCAAGAAGAGAACTTCATAAGAAAATGACTTTCTTTAGCTTGTAATTTAGTAGAGGGTGCCTATATTTGAATAACGACAATCAAATACGAACAGGGTGCAAACCTGTTGGACCCATTTGAAAATTACAAAGCTGAGTAGTTCGCTACTTGGCTTTTTTTATTTTAGCTGACGCAAATATGCGATGCATTTTTCAATAAAGCAATAAAAATCTTACAAAGAATAAAAAAATATGTAAGTGTCACTTACGTAATTGATATTAACATATTTTTATTATCTTTGTAAGCGAAATCGAGAATTATATGCTTAACAAGGAACAACAAGATATTTTCTATAAAAAGTTAGGAGATAACATTAAAGCTGCCCGGGGAGATAAGTTTGTTCAAGATGAATTAGCTAATAGGACAGGACTAAGTAGGATATCAATTGTAAATATTGAACAAGGGAAGCAAAAAGTTCAATTGCACACTTTGTTAGAGATTGCTGCACTCCTGCAAGTACAAGTATCTGAACTTATTCCTCCATTTGATGATTTAAAAGCCATTGACTCAAAGGTCGAAAAGAAAATTCAGAAAGAGGTTGAGCAGTTTCAAGATGCAGAGAATGTAGGTTCCATCTTAAGAGATTTCTTGAAGCTATCCCAATCAAAATAATTAATATTATGTTTTCAAAAGATTTTTATGAAAAAATTGAAGAGCAGGTGTCTAAGCTGTTGCTTCAAGAAGGAGTTGAATCCTATCCTGTTCCAGTTGAGAAAATCGCTTTATCGCTAGGAGTAGATGTTATGCCATATAATCTTGGAGATGAAGTTTCTGGTATACTAGCTATAAACGAAGGGAAAGGTACCATTGGTTACAACCTCCAACATTCAAAAGGTCGTCAAAGGTTTACTGTTGCTCATGAGTTGGGACATTACATTATGCATAGGAACACCAAAAAAGAGCTGTTTGTTGACAAAGACTATATTGTGAAGTTTAGAAGCAATAAGAAATACTCTTCAACTGAATTAAAACAGGAAAAAGAAGCAAATGCATTTGCAGCTGCGTTATTGATGCCCAAAAAAGTTGTTTTACAAGAACTTTTCAATGAACAAAATGCACCCGAGAATGAGTTAATTGAAATACTAGCAAAACGTTTTGAAGTAAGTGTGCCTGCAATGACTTATAGAATTTCAGACTTGAATAACTTTATTTATTGAGACTACTTTAGCATAACTTATCTGAAAATGAAAATATGTTAGTTGTCAGGGAGGGTATTCACCCTCCCTTCTTTCATGAAACATTCCAAGTAAATATCAGACTAATTGGCTTCGGCTAAACGTTTTCGATTGTACCAGATGCGGTATTGTATTTGTTGAGCAGTAGGGTTTTTTAATTGTTTTATTCTGGCATATTTGTTTTTTTGTTTGTAGACAGGCAACCCGCTTAGTTGAATTGAAGTGCCGTTGCGGTTCACCATAAAGGTAAGCGAATCTGTTGCTCCGGAGGGCCAATAAAGTTCGTAATATATTTTGCTGTAAGGCAATGCTGGAATGCTGTCGCCAGCCAGCAAACCCAAACTGTTTTTGGCATTTTTGTATACATATACCTGATTGGTTTTTCTGTCGTACTTTAGTTTTAGTTTGCCAAAAGAATTAATTTTTTGATTTTTCCCGAAATAGGCCCAACCTAATAAATCAAAGTAATGCTGGTATGGAGGAAGTGTTTTACCATTGATGTAGTTGTTTAGAAATGTAGCAACCTCAGGTTGGCTAAATTGAGCTAAGGTATAAAACAGACTATCTTCAGAAAAGGGCTTCCCATAGGTATAGGTATTTGCCATTTTATGCATCAGACTGTGCAGGTTCTGTTCCCCATTTGAAAGTTTTATCAACTCCATATCCAAACAAAAACCCACTACCTGCCCGCGTGAATAGGCATTACCTATTTGCTTCACCTTGCTTATAAAATTAAAGATATTCGATTCGGCAATGTGTCTGCTGCTATTGGCAAAACTTCGTGGCTTTTGTTTTTGTGCACCACTCAGATGGTTAGCTAAATTGTTTCTGTGTGTAAGGTTGTAGTTTGTACAAAACTGAGCAGCCAGGTAGTCGGTAACACCCTCATGCAGCCATAGGTGGGCAGATAAATTTTCAGGTTTATCAAAAGGATAAGGTTCCGTTTTTTGGCTGTGAATATGCAAAGGAGCCCAGGTGTGTAAGAACTCATGTGCGGTAATGTAATTTATAAACGGAGTTAAGGACAGAAAATCCTTAGGTTCAACTCCGGTAAGTACATACGATTGTTTGTGTTCTAAAGCCGCATTCAGCATTGCTTTTGTTATCCAGCCCAGTTTGGCATCATCAACTGTAAAGAATAGAAAATGGTATTCCTTCATGCTAAATTTACCCATAAATAACAGCAGGGAATCCATAATTTTATTTAGCTGTGGTTTTAAACTATCTGCTGAGTGAAAGTTATTTTTATTGTGCACAGCAATATTAAAACGTGTTCCACCAACCATAAAGGAAGCGGTATCGGGCACGTGGTACATTGCGGGTTGGTCAATAAGTTGCTCGTAATTATCTACTGTGAATATATCCACCATACTGCTTCGCCTGATTACTTTTTGAGAAGTAGATGCTGTTAAATGTGCAGGGTGTTTAACTGTAATTTGTATGGGAGTGTTGACGTGATTTAAAAAATAACCAGTCACCAGTTGGTAATTGAGTAAAAACCCGCTATCAGAAAAAATAGTACCTCCGCAAGCGAGGATATTGTCCCAAAAACGTTTACCCGAAAAACTGTGTTTTACCTCATAAGTAATACGGTACAAGGCGGCTGCATTATCAATTACAAATGTGTTTTTTATCTGTTTGACTTTTAATTTATTGCCTAGCTTATCATATCCTACTACATTACCGTAGTTGCGGATGTAATTCACCTTCATGTATGTGCCCGGGATAATTTTGGGTATAACAAAAGTGGCAGATGTGGTATGAATTGCAGGAGGGAATACCTCTACCGCAATGGTGTTTTTGTTTAATGAGGTTAAATCCACATTTACCAGCATGGTGTCATTTTGCGCCTTTACATATTTTGCCCCAACCAACATCTGTGTTGCCAGCATTACTATATACAGTAATTTTATACGCATACTTTTTAATTAGGTTTACAATTTATTAAATTCTTGTAGTTTATTGATGAGGAAAGTGATGGAAAATCAGGATACATAAAAAGAGGTAGAATGTACATTCTCCCTCTTTTTAACCCTCAAACATCTGTTGGTTGTTTACTTCACGTTAAACTTACATTTTACTTAGTGCATTATAACACTGACCACTCAAAGGCTATTTTTTGCTCTTTATGTTGTAGTTGCCCGATTTATTCATCTTTTGGTAATACTTCAATTCTGAGTCCTGCATGGTTTTCGACTTTTCAATGCTTTTGCTGTAGTTCACATTAATGGAATCTTGTTTAGCAAGTTCAGAGCTAAAGCGGACTTTCTGTTTAGCCTTATTAAAGTAAGCCTCGTTTTGTACAGCAATTTTTTGAGCCTCATCAAACTTTCTTTTATCAACCGCCTGTATGGTTTGTTGCAACAAATCATTCGACTCAAAGAGGTATACCTGTTGCCACACCTGCTCATTTTCTGTTTTGGCAAGTTCAGCGGTATCTGTTTTTTGTGTAAGGGTAATACTTTTCATGGCAGTGGTATTTTCAGCGTTTCGGCTCATGTTGTTCCAGTTAAACTTAGCCGAAAAATTTAAAGGTGCCTGCAATGCCGCAGTATAAGTAAGCTTCAACACACAGGCTTTAGTTTCTTCAGAGAACACATCGCGCAGGTTGATAACAACTTCCCTGTCATCAGCACGCTCAGCAGTTAAGCCATACAAGCGGCTGAATTTAACTCCTTCAGGCAAAGTAATGTGGATGGAAGTATTTTGCGCGTAGAGATAAAGTAATCCGTTGAGTTCTTTTTTGAAAATACCGGGTATCTCCTCAGGGTTAGCAATAAAATAATAATTCCCGTTCCCGTTTTCAGCAAGGCCCTGCATCAGGTCTTCATTGTAATCCAGCCCCACCCCGAAGGTAGAAATGCTTATTCCCTGCTCACGAAGTTTTCCACGCACTATATTGAACAAACTAAGATTATCGATAATGCCTTCATTGGCCAACCCGTCAGACATAAGCAATACACGATTCACATAACCACTTTTGTAAGTTGCCTGTACTTGATTGTAGCCTTCCAACATTCCACCGCTTAAATTAGTGGAGCTGCCGCTGGGCAGTTGTTGTATCAGATTTTTCAAGGTAACCTTGTTTGTTACCCGTTGTGATGGAAAAAGTGTTTTTACTTCAGAGTCATATATTACTATGGATAGGTAATCATCAGGTGTAACATGGTCCACCACAAACATGGCCGCTTTTTTAGCATACTCCAGTTTGGCGCCATCCATGGAGCCGCTGCGGTCAATTACTAAAGATAAATTAAGGGGCGTACGCTGTGTAGAATCTGCGCCTCGAAACAAAGGAGCTTTAAACTCAGTATAAAGGTACACTACTCCTTCATTGGCCAGGTAGTTATAATGGACGTTGGTAGAAGAGAAACGTATATTAAGACTATCGTTTTTTTCTTCAACTGCCAATGCACCAGTGGTGGCAGGTTGATTAGAAATACGGTTAGAGTGAGCAGTAAGCAGCACGGCAATACCTGCAGCCGCTGCAAGAAGCACAAGTTGTCTTTTCATAAATAGGGGGTTTATGAAGGTAAAACGTGAATTCGTTTTTTAAAGTATAAGGGCAGGGATAGAGTGCTTAGCTCATTACATTAACTGGGAAAGCTGGTTTCCTAAAAATTTAATGAAACGTAGTATATTGCAGTTGGAGACAGATTAGAAGTTAATAAAAATATGAAATATACTTATAGAATACCCTTTAGCCTACTATCCATATTTCTAGTTATAGCATGTTCAAATCAAAGCATTGATAGTAAAATAATTTTCGAGTGCCAGTATATGTTTTACGCTTGTGATCCTTGTGCCCGATATAAAGTTTTAAAAGTAACAAAAGAATTAGATAATCATCTTTTGGATAAGGATGTTTTTTTATCATTTTCTAGTCCTGTTCAAGAGAATACCATCATAAGGAATATCACGAAGGAGAATAAAAAGATGAAGATTTGGGGAACGGTGATAAGCGATAAAGCTAAAGATGCAGGCTTCAACTATACATACAAAATAAGAGTTGATAGTGTAATGGTGCTGAAATAGAATTATAAGCTTTTGTTACAGCGATAATGTAAGACAGAGAGTATTACTCCCATATTCAGATTTATTCACTCGCTAAATTGTGTCTAGGATTCTTTCACTACTCTTTTCAATGAAGCTAAACTTCCCGTGGGTACAAATTGGGGGTCAATAAGTTTGAGGAGCAATTTTTTACCCTTTTGTTTTTTGATGAATTTCTCAATGGTTACGGTTTCCTCTTTGGTTGGTGCAGCTTCAAAAAGGGCCACCATTTTCCAATCAGAGAACTTGCCCGTGTACTTTTCATCAGGGTTGGTGTTGTGTTGCGCAAGCCTTTCCTCGGGATTTTCCGCATGGCCTATGTAGTGCCTTTGGGCTTTTTCAGAAAACAATATGTAGAGGTAAAACATAATTTTTGATCAAATAAAAAAGCCACCCTGACAATGGGTGGCTTCTTGCTCCCCGACCTGGACTCGAACCAGGGACCCCATGATTAACAGTCATGTGCTCTAACCAGCTGAGCTATCGAGGAATTTTTCCCTAAAAGGAGTGCAATATTAGCTTAACCCGTTTAAAAGCGCAATATTTGCAGACATTTTTTTTAAATTAATTTATAATTCAATCTAATTCAGCAGTAACCATGAGTTTATTAGTAGTAGGCAGTGTTGCCTTTGACGCCATTGAGACCCCTTTTGGTAAAACCGACAAGATAGTTGGGGGTGCCGCCACGTATATTTCTATTGCCGCTTCTTACTTTTCCAAAGACATTAATCTGGTTGCTGTGGTAGGAGACGATTTTCCGCAGGAAGATATCGCTGATTTTAAGAAAAGAGGCGTAAACACTGAGGGGTTGCAGATAAAAGAGGGGCAGAAAAGCTTCTTTTGGAGTGGCAAGTACCACAACGACATGAACAGCCGCGATACGCTGGTAACAGAATTGAACGTTTTGGGAGATTTTGACCCTGTTATTCCCGGTTCTTACCAGGGTGCTGATTTTTTGATGCTGGGTAACCTTACCCCTAAAGTGCAACAAACCGTAATTGAGCGCATGCACCGCAGGCCCAAGTTGATTGTGATGGATACCATGAATTTTTGGATGGAAATAGCCATGGACGATTTGCGCAAGACATTATCTATGGTAGATGTGCTGACCATTAATGATGAAGAAGCCCGCCAACTATCCGGGGAATATTCTCTGGTAAAGGCTGCTGCCATTATACGCAACATGGGGCCCAAGACATTGATTATTAAAAAAGGTGAACACGGTGCACTGCTGTTTGGTGAGAATGAGGTATTTTTTGCTCCCGCCTTACCATTGGAAGAAGTATTTGACCCAACAGGAGCGGGTGATACCTTTGCCGGTGGCTTTATAGGTTACCTCGCTAAAACAGGGG
>JACCDG010467766.1_pt1 | contig 21498 bp, 28 predicted proteins | sample 7442471 | NCBI WGS metagenome assembly JACCDG01 (sample SAMN15323444, study PRJNA562643) | freshwater metagenome | isolation source: river surface water | place: USA:Blue River Watershed | collected 2017-08-17 | reverse complement strand
ATATCAAGCAGGATTTTGCGGTCCTGCTTGTGCTACTGCGTTTATTATAAAACAAAAAGTTAATAAAGATTAAACATATATTAAAAATGAAAATTAATTTAGGTATATATGGTGACAGTTTTGTTAAATCTAATAATTTAACTGCATGGGCAAACCTGTTACATCGAGATTATAACTATGATGTAACTAATCATGGTTATCCAGGTACTGGATTAGATTATTCCTATTATAAGTTTTTAACAACACATATGAACCATGACAAAATAATTTTTTTTGTTAGTAGTATATATAGAGTAACAGTGTTTAAAAACTCAAAGTTAACACACGAATCATTAGATGATTCTATTAATGATTTGACAGTTGAAGGAATATACACTTTAAATACAGAATATCCGGAAATGTCTGAAAAATTAACAGGTTTTCAGCTCTCAGCAGAATCTAAAAAATACATAGATAATAAATTGTATGAATGGTTAACTTTTGATTACAGTAATGAACTATTAAAATATCATTCAATGATATCGCATATTAGATGTATACGGCCGGATATACACATAGTATATTCTTTTGATATGTTTAATAAAAACGCAATGTACAATATTAGTATGATAGATATATCAAAATTTAATGTATCTTCCGAAACAACAAGTAGGATATGTCATATGAATTACATACAAAATCAACAGGTAGCTGATTACATGAATCAATGGCTTATCGGTAAAAATGATTTTAACATTACATTAGATCCTAAACATGTACATGAATTCTATTCAGAAGCTGCTACGCTTGAAGAAGCGGGTTTAGGTTAACGTGATTAAAAATATTTTCTTATATTAGGCGCACAACATGAAAAAAGAAAAAGACCTTTGTAAAGACTGTGCAGAATACGGTTCAGAATTCTGTCCAGAATGTTTAGAAGAACTAGACACACCAACACTACGGCTTGAGGACAAACAGCGTTTTTTGCAACAGGCTCGTAACGAAATGCTAGCTAGCGCAGACGACTGGATTGATAACGAACGCAAAATAGACTTACCGCCGTTACGTTTAGAATCTAACACAGTTGACAAACCAAAAAAGTGAAGCTATAAATAACTCGTAACGTTGAAGCAAACGGAACACGTTCTGGACCTGGGGGCGGTACCCAGCGGGTCCACCAAAGATACACTGGCTGGTCCGTGATGTTATAGCCAGCGCCCAATTGAACGGATAGGGTTTTCAGTGTATCTTTGATGGGCTCGAAATAGGATCGACAGGCGGACTATGTGAGTGGAGTTGCCCGGCGCAAGCTCGGTTAACGCAAGAAAACAAACAGTTGCAAACGATAACGTTGCACCTTCTTACGCTCTCGCAGCGTAAATGAGTTTTTGGCAGTTTGGACTTGGAAACAGAATCAAACTGCCGTTTTACTAACTAAACATCATAACATTAACTACAGACCTATCAAGACAAGTAAATACAAAGTACCCGTCAAGATAACATTATATTATTACTGCCAAACCACGCCGAAGGCGTAGAATTTGTCAGACTCTAAAATTATTATATTATAAAACTAAAGAACGCAGTGGAGTCGGAATGTAAAAATACATTCCGATTTCATTGTTTTAAGCAGGTATTTCTAAAAACTCTTGTTCAATGCAGATGTTTCTTGTATAACTAACACACAATGACAGAAAATATTCAAAAACTCACAGATTATCAACATCATAGACTGCGTACAGAAATGTACCTTGGCAGTCGCAGTCCGCATACACAGACTATTGTCAATTGGGACGGCAAAGAACTAAAGCCTGTCGAAATGACATGGACACCTGCTGTGTATTGTGCGTTTAGAGAAATACTCGACAACGCACTAGACGAAGTTATAGGTCATGGACACGGTAGTCGTGTCGATGTAAAGTATGATCCCAAGACTATGGAATTTACTGTAGCCGACGACGGCCGCGGTATTCCAATTGACTGGGATGAAAACGAACGTATGCACAAAGCAACGATTGCTCTTACACAGGCAAGAGCAGGACGTAACTTCGGTGTAAGAGAAGAAGTTCGCGGCACTAACGGTATCGGTGCCAGTACAGTGGTCAGTTGTAGCGAATACTTTATGCTAGACATTATTCGTGATGGGCAACGTTTCCAACAGACATTTAACGAAGGCAATGCTGCAATCGACGAACTTGATATTAGAGAACCTAAGATCACAAAGAGTGCAGCAAAAAGCGGCACTACTGTAACTTTCAAACTCAGCAAAACAGTATTCAAAAAGATCAACTTGCCACTGGCATTTGTTAAGGCACGTATAACTGAGATTGCTGCTAACCATCCTCGCATTAAATTTTACTTCAATGGCGATAGAGTTGTTGTAAAGCCAAATGTTGCAAAAACTTTCTTTGATAACAAGAGAGTAATTGAAATAGTTGTCAAGGATAAGAACTTTAACAGCAGTTACTATCTAGTACCAAATTTTGCAGATGATGGAGAATATCTACACACTACTGTAAATGACATTCCTGCATTCAACGGCGGTCAACATATCGATACGTTTAAGCGACTGTTCTATAGTGGCCTTATCAAAGGACTTGAGAGGGAAAGCAAACGCCGCGGCCTGACACCAAACCGCAGCGATGTTGCTGACGGTTTACTAATATACAACGTAACTGTGATGCATGCGCCAAACTTTGACAGTCAAAGTAAAACTCGACTGATCAATGATGATGTAGATGTGTATATTCGTAAGACGCTAGAAGACGAAGCTACGTTTAAAAACATCATCAAAACCAATAAAGAATGGATTGATGAGATCTACGCAAGGTGTGCTGCTCGTACTCAAAAGAAAGACGATGCCGAGTTAGCAAAAGCAACTCGTAAGATGATGCGCACTAAGGTACCTAAATTACTTGATGCAAACGGTAAAGATCGGACCAAATGCATACTGCTTATTACTGAAGGTGATAGTGCCAAGACAATGGTCAGTGCTGTACGTGATCCCGAAATACACGGTGCATTACCATTGCGCGGTAAGATTCTCAATGTACGCGGCGAAGCGCCAAAGACACTGCTCGACAATCAAGTGCTGACAGACATAATGACTAGTATTGGCTGTGCATTAGGGCAAAAAGCCAACCGTGCTGATCTGCGTTACGGCAAGGTATATCTAGCTGCCGACCAGGATCCGGATGGTGCAAACATCACAGCATTGCTGATTAACTTCTTTTATCTGCATTGGCCTGAACTGTTTGACCCAAAACTAGAACCATTCTTCTATGCATTTCAAACACCTTTTATTATTCAAGAAAAAGGCAAAGCTAGACACTACTGGTACGCAGATGATTACCATACCTATGATCCAAAAGATTGGAAGAATTGTCCAAAGCCTACACGAGCCAAAGGCCTTGGTAGTCTAGAAGAAGCAGACTGGCGACACAGTTTGGTTAAACCTAAACTGGTACCATTAACAGATGACGGTAACCTAAGCGAAGCACTTAAACTGATATTTGATCCAAAAGGTGCAGATGCACGTAAAGAATGGATTGCGTTAGACAACTAACGCAATCACAATCTATCTCCTGGTTCTACTCTGTCTGGATTTAAAAATATACCGCAGAGCTGTGCAGTTCTGTATCGAATATCATTTTTGTTCATAAGTTCTAACAATATATGTTCTGGTACATGTTTTTCGTCTATTAACTTACCTAGCTGTTCTAATGTGTCGTAGTTCCATGCTTTGTACATAATTGTCGGGGTTGCTACACCAACCCAGTCACATAACCAGGGTGCGCCGCTAGGTGGTGTATTATAGTGATCGGTTACAAACCAATCATTTAAATGTTCGCCAAATGTAATTTTTACATCAGTTCTACTATGAACAATGTAATCGTAATCATGCGCATTTATTATTACATCTAATGCAGTTTTAGTCTGATAGTACATACGATAAACATTACTAACTGGATAACAGCCAAAATCTGCACGTTTAACAAATCTACGTATTTGCTCATCCGATGGTGCAGTTTGCAATATAACATTATCAAACTCAATAGCATTTAATAGAGTTTTAACGTTGTCGTCAAACGTTGTACCCCATGTTAACAAATATGAATGAACAGTATGTTTAGAACTTAGTTCGTCTAGACTATTTTTTATGTATTCAATTGTAGTGTTAATGTCACCTCTCAATGAACCTCTGAAAAATATAGCAATTTTATATTTTTTGTCTGTATGGTCGATAATAGGTTCTTCGACTGTTGGCTCGGGTGCAACTACAGGTTCTTCAACAATTGTTTCTTCGACTATTGGCTCAGATACAATTACTGTTTCTTCAACTATTGGCTCGGGTGCAACAATTGGTTCTTCAACCACTGGATCAATTACAACTACAGGTTCTTCAACAATTGTTTCTTCAACTATTGGTTCGGAAACAATTACTGTTTCTTCAACAATTGGTTCGGGTTCAATATCAGGATTGATAATAGATCGCAAAGAACTACGCCGGGTTCGTTCTTTTGCAAACATTTCTTGAACTTGTTCTTCAGTTAACGAAGTGTATTTTGATACCATAATGTTAATTGACAGGATTGGTTTAATGTTATAATATAGACAATATTTATTGGAGCATACGAGCAGTGCCAGCTATCCTAACAACTGACTATATCAAAAGTACAAGCCGTGACTACAGTATCTATGTGTGTCAAACACGCGGTATTCCCAGTGTGTGTGACGGTCTCAAAGATGCACAGCGCAAAGCATTGTTTGTAATTAAACCCAAAGGCGATAAGATTAAAACAATCAGCCTTGCAGGTGAAATGATCAGTCAGAACGTGTATCTACACGGTGATGCTAGTGCAGCAGAAACACTGAGTTTGATGGCTGCGCCCTATTGTAACAATGTGCCATTACTACAAGGTATCGGTGCATTTGGTACTAAGATTGGACCAACTGATTGGGGCGCTCCTCGATACACTTATTTGAAGCGCAATGCGCACACAGATGCATTGGTGTTCACTGACTATGACATAGTACCGTTAAAAGAAAACTATGACGGCAGTGTCATGGAACCTAAGAACTATTTGCCATTGGTGCCAATGGTACTGCTAAATGGCATCAGTGGTATTGCAGTTGGGTGGAGTACAGACATCCTACCTCGCGGATTGGAAGATCTAATTGACGCAACCGTTGCAGCAATTGACGGCAAAGAGGTTAAAACTATTGCACCACGCTATGATTATCTTGATTGTAATGTACGAAACATTGCAGGCAATGCTTGGGAGTTTACTGGTCGCGCAAGGATTGATGGTAGTACAGTATGGATTGAAGAACTACCACCTAACCTAAGCCTTGAGAAGTTTAAAGAACGTCTCAATGCAATGGAAGATGAAGACAAAATTCAAACATATATTGACCGCAGCACTAAAACTATCAAGATAGAAATACGTTTCAAACGCGGTACTATTGCAAACTGGACCGAAGAAACTGCAATTGATTTCTTCAAACTGCGTAGCCGTGTAACAGAACGTATTGTTGTGCTTGATTGGAATGGCAACAGTGTTAGACAGTTTGAATCAGCTGAACAGTTGATTAATGAATTTGTACAGTGGCGGCTTGGTTGGTACAAAGTTCGATTTGAAAAAATCATTGCCGACCTTACGTACCAGTTGAATTGGAACCTTGCACTCAAAGCCTGTATCGATGGTAAGCTACCAGAGTACTTGCCAAAAGCTGCCGACAAAACTGATGTTGTTACAAAAGTACAGACTCTATGCAAAAACATAGATATCGACGATGACCAAACAGACCGCATTGCAAGTTTACCTAGCTATCGCTGGGCTAAAGATGCATACAACGAAATTGTTTCTAAGATTGCAGATCTCAATGCCAGGATCGCAGAGCATCAGGCATTGCTAGCAGACCCTAAGAAACAAAAAGACATTTACCGTAAAGAAGTACTAGCACTTAAAAAGCTAGCTAAAGTTGATAGATAAGAGGCGCAGATGACAATTACCAGAGAAGAACTACATACAGCACTTAAAGAAGGCATTTGCGAAGTAACGTTTACTAAAGTGAACGGCGAAGTTCGCACAATGCCTTGTACACTTAAAGAAACACTGATACCCGCACCTACCAAATCAGATGCTATCAGTCAGAAACGAGTACGTGAGCTCAATGAAGCAGTTATGGTAGCGTGGTGTACTGATAAAAATGAGTGGCGTAGTTTTAGAGTCGCAAACGTCACTGCTATCAATAAAATTTAACTCGACTGGTTGACACCTTTGTGTATTATGCTATTATGGCTACATACAAACAAAGGTGCCGACAATGTTCGACAAATACTTCACAGACGAACTGAAAACGCTGCGTGCTGCATTTCAAAGCCGTGGATTTGATATTCGTCTGGTTGGCGGTGCAGTTCGTGACATTGTTGCAGGTGTTGAACCTAAAGATATGGATTTCTGCACTGATGCAGATCCTGCCGAGCAACTAGAAATCTACAATGCATTCGGTTACCGTTATGCAGAAACTGGTCTGCAACATGGTACTATCACAGTTGTGATCGATCACGTTGGTTATGAAATCACTAGCCTGCGTACTGAAACTGATCACGATGGTCGACATGCAACAGTTGCATACACTAGGGATTGGGTCGAAGATCTGAGCCGCAGGGATTTTACTATCAATGCAATGGCAATGACATTTGACGGTGTACTGGTTGACCCTTTCAACGGCAAAGCAGATCTGCAAAACGAAGTTGTTCGCTTTGTTGGTGATGCCGATGCTCGTGTTAAAGAAGATTACCTGCGTATCCTGCGCTGGTTCCGCTTCCAAGCACGGTTTGGTAAGAAAGGCAACATTGATCCTGCTGCATGGCAAGCAATCCTGGACAACTACAAAGGTCTGAAACAGATCAGCAGAGAGCGTGTTTGGAGCGAACTGAAAAAGATCGTTGCACACCCTCGCGGGTCTGCGCTGTTTCGTGTGATGCATGAAGTTGGAATGGGTACTTACATTTCAACTGAAGTTGCACAGTTTGCAAATTACATGCCAGACTATGCAAACAAGATCCTGCGTTTTACACAAGATCCAGAAGTTGTTATGGCAGCGTGGATGTCGTGGGAATACGACGATGTTGCACGTATTGCATTCAACCTGAAGTGGAGCAGCGAAGAACGTGACCACGCACTGTGGCTGTGCAAGCACTACAAACGTGGGCATGATCTGCGCAAGCTGATTGCAGTCGACAATGCACCGCGCAAGTGGGTAGCTGAGCTGGCTGCAATCGAAGAGCGTGATGCATGGAGTCAAAATGCACTGGTACATTGGGAATTTGATCCGTTTCCAGTGACTGGTAACGATCTGATTGCTATGGGTATGAAGCCTGGTAAAGATCTGGGTGCTATGCTGTACAAGCTGAAAAATGCCTGGGCAGACAGCGGCTATGTTGCTACCAAAGAAACACTGCTGAGTGGGGTTGTACTGTGACGTACCTCCCCACTCTATACCACGTTACTATACCGAATAGTATTTGGGTTAGTCATGGTGGTCGCTTGACAGAATGGTTAAAAGCCGAATACGGTAATAACAGAGACGGTACTGTAAAATTTAAACTGAGTTTTGTAAAAAACAAAGAAGGTCGTGTAATACCTGAACAGCCTGTTACAATCTGTTTTCAATCATCAGATGATGCTATTTTGTTTAAATTGACAATGGATTCGCACAGTATTATTCCAAGGCTGGAAGAATGGTATGACAATCTAAAAAAATAATAGATGATCTTGTAATCTGTTAGATACTATACTATATTATATTCGTTTTTCATCAACCTGGAGAAAGGGTAATTTTAATGGAAAAACTTAACGGTTATAATGCGACTGCCGTAATCGACAACGGTTTGCGCGAATATATGCTCAGTGTTTACAACAAAATGGGACTTGGACTTGTAGTAAGCGGTGTCATTGCGTATTTGGTTGCAACCGTACCTGAACTTACTGCGCTATTCCTCAGCGGTCCGCAAGTGTTCTTGTTTATCTTTGCACCATTGGTAATGGTACTAGTGATGAGCTTTGGAATTGAAAAATTCAGTGCTGCTACTCTACAAACCATGTTTTATGCCTATGCTGCGCTAATGGGTATTAGTCTTAGCACTGTGTTTATGACGTATCAGCTGGGATCTATATTCCAAGTGTTTGGTATCACCGCAGTAATGTTCTTGTCTATGAGCCTTTATGGTTACACTACTAAGAAAGATCTTACTAGCATGGGCGGATTCTTGCTTATGGGTCTGATCGGTCTAATTGTAGCAAGCATTATCAATATCTTTATGCAAAGTGCTGCGTTCGACTTTGCTATCAGTGTAATCGGTGTGTTGATCTTTGTGGGTCTTACTGCATATGACACACAGAAAGTCAAAGAAATCTATTACCAAACCAGCGGCGAAGATCGTGCAAAAGCCGGAACAATGGGCGCACTTGCTCTGTACCTAGATTTTGTAAACTTGATGTTGCATTTGCTAAAGCTATTTGGCCAACGCAAGTAACAGCAACTGAATAAAAAAGCCGCGCTTAGCGCGGCTTTTTTTACATGTAGTGTACTGTGATATCTTCTTTTGCTCTAGTTGGGAACATTAGTTCTGACTGTGTGGCATGTATTCTACGATTTCTTGTTTCGTCTGAATACCCAATACCCATCAATAGATCTGGGCCTTTCTTAAGACCGAGTAGTTTTCTAATTTCTTCTTTTTGGAAACACTGGCAGCAACCTGTTGCATAGCCAAGCAAGCTAGCAGCAAAGTTAACATAGCCTGCCGATATGCCAATTGCAGTGTTAACATCACGTTCAAAAACTTTGAGTTCTGCTTCGTCTGCACGACTCCACTTTTCAAACGCACTAGGTGTAACTTCGTCGAGGTCTTTATGAATATACAAGAATAACACATTTGCCAGGGTTTGACTATTTGTAGTTGGTATATCTCTTTCACCTGTTATAGTGTTATGAGCAGTTACACCGGTTGACACTTTGTGAATTTTAGCAATGGTTTCTTGATCTCTGATAACGTACAAATCGTAAAATGAAATATTCTGTTTGCTAGGGCAATTTGTTGCAGCATTTATCATCAAATCCAAATCTTCGTCTGGTATTGTTTTTGATAAATCAAAATTGCGTTGGCAATGTTGACTTCTCAACACTGCTTTCATTATATCTCTATAATCCATTTCCATAGTATACACCTCGCTGTGACATTATTTATTCTCAAGAATTTTATTCTTTGAGATATATTATCATATAATGAAAATTATCCACGGAGTAACATTATGTCTGACTGGCTTTATGAAGCAACATATGCACAAGCTAAATTGGAAACGTTGCAAATGCAGTTAGACGCTGCTAATGCAAAAATCTCTAAACAACTAAAAGTGTATTACAACACTGATTTTGAAGGTCTATGGCCAGTTGGTGTAAGTGCAGTAGTAGTTGCAGAATCGGAAACGCAAGCCATTGAATTATTAACAGAAGAATTGCAAAAACGAGGACTTGTGTACAGAGGCACTATGCAAGAACTTGACACAACTACAGCGTCTGCAATTATTTTGCAAGATGGCGATTATTGATTGACAACGCTATAAGTTGTGTTAAATTATTTTGGTAGATAATAGTTCTACGTTGAGAGCAATTGGAGAATTCTCATGTACGTGACTAAAACCATCCGCGACATTATTCTTAGTGTTGTAGGTGTATATATTCTTGTTCTTGGTACATATGTGCTTACACATCCGTTTGAGACCGGCCGTTGGCTGAAAGAACTAGACGATGCGCGGTTCTATGAACTTGATCATGACACAGGCCCTAGCCTTGAATGATCGATAAACGCCACTATGATAATTCTTGGCACATGGTAACAGTACAGTCTTGGTATAACATACCAAAAGAGTGGATAAGACAGATCAAAGGTGAGTATAGATGCCACGGTCATTACTGGTACTTTAAAGATCAAAACGATGCCATACTATTTCAATTAACATGGGTATAAACTTAGAGGATAGAAGCGCAACTTAACAGTTGCGCTTTTTTTATTCTGCGACATACTATATATGTAGGCAGCAAATTGCATACGACACATGCTGCGATGCAATGATCTACAATTAATCAAAACAATATGTTAATTCTTTAAGGAGATTACTCATGGCTAAAAAACGTATCACCGGCATCGGATATCAGGCAAATCGTACACAGCGTATGATGGAAGGATATAGTGGAAATCGAATGGAAGCAGCTGGTAATGAACGTTATCTAGTTTATTTTGGTCGAGCACATCTAATCGATCATGAAACAGGCGTAGAAACTAGAGGCCATATGAAAATTGGCCGTGGTAAGTTTGCAACCGCCATTCAACGCGGACGTAACCAACCTGGTGTAGATTTTAGAATCTACGGTGAAATTATTCTCGGTAGCAATGAAGCTACACACGAAGTCGAAAAGTTGATTTCATATGAACTTAGACATAAACACAAAGAGTTTAGTCAAGGTCAATCTGAAATGTATGAGATAGAAGATGACGAGCTAGAAACTATACTGGACAACATGGCAACCCTGACTAGAAAAAATCATTGGAAAATCTTAGAACTCAATTTGTATGACAATGATAAGAAAATATCAATGACCATCACAAAGTAATTTTCAACGTAAATATGTATTGCATTTCTAAAGAGATTTGAATTGAACAATAACATATTTGCAATACACGGTGCATGGAGTAGTCCAGTTAGCTTTAACTATTTGCGTTCACAAATAAACTCTAACTGGACTATGTTATCATATGATCATGCAGTTGATGGTATGAGAGATATAATACAACGTGCGAAGGATACCATCACAGAACCTTGCACAGTAATCGGCCATAGTTTGGGCGGTATAGCAGCACTTCATTTACATGACCACCCACTGGTTAATCGTATCATTACATTAGCATCACCGTTGGCAGGACTAGAACTGAACCTTATACAACTGTATTTCAGTCGCAGCAAACTAATTGGCCAGATTGCAAAAGACAGTCATATCATAAAAGATATGAAACGTGCAACCTACACTAAACCCGTGCGGCATATTGTTGCCGGAACGGGGTTTAACCCATTTATATACGAGGACAATGACGGCGTATTACCAGTTAAAATACAAACAGGTTGGTCGTGCGGCGAATTTGTTAAAGTACATGCAAATCATTATGAAATACTGCAACATCACGACACCGTGTTAGCAATTAAGAATTTTGGATAAATTAGTATATGAGATATGACGAGTTAACAGAACAGGCAGCATCTGCACTGATATGGGCTAGAGAAACTGAACGTGTTCTCTTTATTCTACGCAGCGACCTTGTAAACGATCCGTTGCATTGGTGTTTACCAGGCGGGCATGTAGAACGCGGCGAGTCAGTGTTAGAAGGTCTATATAGAGAACTTGACGAAGAAATAGGTCGCAGTCTATCAAACGCACCTATTATTAAATTAACTACTAACACTACTGAAGAACCAAAATTTATACATACTAACTTTGCAATAGGTATCAATAAAGAATTTGAACCAAAACTCAGCTGGGAACATGTTGAATTTAAGTGGGCAGATCTAAGTGATATGCCAAGACCATTATCGTGGACAGTTGATATGCTATTAAGTAATGACATTGCTGCAAAACGACTTAAGATGTTTCAAAACAAACTTAAAAAAGCCGGCTGATGCATCAAGTGTATTCCCTTGTACCAGACGACAACAAGTACTCTACGTACGAACAGTTGGATAATGGTTATACTATAACTTTTTATAAAGATGATATAGCAGTTGCTCGTCGAGATGTTTTTGGCAAATCTCAACTCTATATAGACGATATACAAATTAATTGGCTGTTAGGTGTTCTGGATATAGAACATTTTACTTTAGAAGAGAGACTTCGTGCGTAAGTAATTACGCATGAAACGAATATTGCTTCACATAGAAGAACCACAATACATGGAGTGGCGAGCATATCATACTCGCCGACATTATGATAATCTTTTACAACATATTAACCTTGTTGACGAAAATGTTTGGCTACAAGAACGTGGTATTACTATAGGAATGGAACATGTTCGCTATAAAAGAAATAGCGAACCGTGGATTGCGACCACAGTATATGTATGGCTAGACGACGAGTTGTGGACAGAATACCGACTTGTCTGGGGATAATTTCCAAATGATAGTAAATATCTTAAATAATACAATAAGGTACAACAACTTTCGTGACCACACATCACCGTTACAGAATGTTCAGAAGAATGGTTAACAGCATGGACAAAGTTCCATTTGCATTGGCCACCTGGGAATTGAAATTAACACATGATGATAGTTTTAAAAAATGGTGGAATCTACCAGGTATAAAAGGCATGAGTGTTGCTGGTATAAGCGACCAGGAGCACTCGCAGATATTAGAATATTGCAATACTCACGGTGCAATATACGTTTCAAAAAAACGCAAGTTTGAAGATTTCTTGCACACTAGTTACGTACATCAAGTAATGAACTTGCCAGATGATTTGATTGATTGTACATATGTGGAAAACGAAATCTGTATAATTGGCAAAGACGACATGATAGACTCTGCAATAGATTGGGTACGACAACTTCCGCCAAGACTACATGTTTGCTATGCACAGGGTATACCGCTGCGAGAAATTAAAAAATACGTAAAAGATGAAAATGTGCGTATTGTACCTAATACCAGTGATATCAACGGCTATTTTATAAGCACGAACAACAAAGACGTATTGTTTCCGTTATGGTTGCAAGGTTAAGCTTTAGACTACACACTTTGCTATGAGTACAGCAACAATAGTAATAGCCGCAACTGGCAGCGACGAATTAGCTAAAGCAGTTGATTCTGCTTTGCTACAAACACAGCCAAATACACAAGTATGGGTAGTTATAGATGGTCCGCAGTTTACCGATGCTGTTAACACTGTAATTGCACCTTATCGCAACTATGTGAAAATACTACAGCTACCAGAGAATACAGGTGCAAATGGATTTTATGGACATCGCATCTATGCAGCAGCTAGTCATCTAATCAATACTGACTATGTTCTTTACTTAGATCAAGACAACTGGTTTGACATAGATCACGTAGCAACACAGGTCGCTGCAATTGAATCAAATGGCTGGCAATGGGGTCATAGTCTGCGTAAGATAGTAGATAAAAATGGAACCCATCTCTGTTTAGATGATTGCGAAAGTCTAGGTCGGTGGCCTATCTATTTGAGCAATGATCATCATCTAGTTGACACTAGCAGTTTCTGTATTAAACGCGAAGTCATAGTACAGATAGGTTCTGTGTGGCATTGGGGCTGGGGCGGTGACCGCAGATTCCTAAGTGCAATATCACAGCATTTTCCGCAGTGGGGTACCACTGGCAAATATACATTAAACTATAGACTAGATGGTAACCCCAACAGTGTGAACAAAGAATTCTTCGACAACGGTAATCGCATAATGTACGAACGATACAACGGCAATTATCCATGGAGAACGAAATAAACTCTTGTGTATGTTAACAATAGTTGTTATACATAACACATGATCAAGCTTATGGACAAACTCCCGAGACACATTTACGTTGCCTGTTCAGGTGGCGTAGATTCTATGGCTGCACTTGACTTCCTTCGTAGGAATCATCAAGTTACAGTTGCGTATTTTGATCATGCTGCCGATAACAGCAGAGATGCATTGGCGCATGTTGAAAAATACTGTGCAACACATGGCATTCCAGTTGCAATAGGCACAGTGTCTCGTGCAAGGCATAAAGACGAAAGTATTGAAGAATACTGGCGAGAAGAACGCTATGCATTTTTTGACAAACTTGTAGAAACCGTAGTGGTTGCACATCATCTCGATGATGCAGTTGAAACCTGGCTATGGGGCAGCATCAATGGTCAACCAAAACTTCCAGAACTGCGCCGTGGTAATGTAATCAGGCCATTTCTCTGCACTCGCAAAGAAGATCTAGTTGCGTGGTGCGAGAATCACAGTGTTGCTTGGGTAGACGATACTAGCAACACCAACCTTGATTTTACTCGCAACTACATTCGCAAGGAATTGATGCCGCATGTTCTAAAAGTCAATCCCGGTATTCACAAAACAATTAAGAAACGCTTGCAAGAAAAGCACAAAGACACTATATAATATCTATATTGGGGGATTAGCTCAATTGGTTAGAGCGCCGGACTCATAATCCGTAGGTTGCTGGTTCGAGTCCTGCATCCCCTACCAAACACATAGGACAACAATGCAAGAAAAACTAATGAAGCTTAACGACTATAGTGATGGCTCAAGCCATTGGCGTGTTGCATGTGATTGCGGCGACTGTGACCATGATGTCAGTATGTTTTTCGAAGCAGAAAAAGACTTTGCTGATATTTCGTTGAATGTAGAATTGCGATTTGGTGCATTTGAACGCTGGGGCAACTTTTTTAAGCGTTGGCCTTGGCGTATCAAGACTGCTGCTAAAATACTTTTTACCGGACACTATACTTTTGTAGCAGATGTCATTCTTGATGAAAAGGGTATTAAAGCAATGCAAACTGCACTTGATAACGGTCTTGCACATGCAGAAAAATGCAAAGCTGAACAAGAAGCTGCTCGTGCTGCTAGACTTGCTGCATTGAAAGATTAATCTTTTTCAAAATACCTGCTTGACACCATTGCCAAATACCTATAGTGTGAATGCATAGACAAACACACAGAGGGTTACGCAGATGAAACTGGAAACTGTGCAAGAAGTGTTCGCTAAGCTGGCAGGCGGTACGTTTGTTGGTATCGATACTGTTACCGATGTTCCGCTCAAAGGCGGCAAGAAGAATCCGCAGCAAGGTCGTATTACCAAAGAGGCCATTGGTTCTACTGTGATGTGTTTCAGCAACACCAACGGTAGTGCCTACGATGCAATGGTCAAGCGCCGTCTTGCTGCCGAAGGCAAAGATCCCGAATCGTTTCAACTCGGTGAACGCACTTGGGGTCATCGTATTGCAGGTACACCGTTTGTTGAACACAAAGGTGCATATTACCTGGAAGTGATCTTCATGAAAGCAGGCGAGTCGCAATACCTGCAAGATGGTTATCCGATTGCACCCGAGCTGATCGAAGGGCTTCCGGAGAAGCGCGAAGACAATGGTCAGGGCGGGCTTGATAACAAAGTTATCATCCGTACCTATGCGCTCGACAGCATTGTTGCAATTCGTGCAATGGGCCAAGAGTGGGTCTAATCAGTATAGATTGCAACAGTCTAGGGCAAGCTCAATGCTTGCCCTTATTCTATTACACATCAACTATGCAAATCTACACATTGTAATGTTGCAATATTGACTATAAAATAATATTGTCTTAAGGAGATACTAAATGGAATTTAAAGAAGTTGTAACAGCTCGCCGATCACAGCGAGACTTTGATCCTAGTCATCAAATGTCAGATGAAGATCTAAACACTATTATTGATGCTGCTCGCAGCATGCCAACTAGTTTCAATATACAAAATTGGCGCTTTGTTGCTATTCGCGACCGTGGTATCAAAGAAAAAATCAAACGTGCCGCATGGGATCAAGCACAAGTCGGAGTTAACAGTGTACTGATTGCAGTCTGCGCAGATCTCAATGCATGGAAAAACAATCCGGAACGTTATTGGGTTGCCAATGGTGACGAGACTGCAAAGTACATGGCTGACATGACTCGTGGTTTTTATAATGAACGTCCTGGTGTACAGCGTGACGAAGCTATGCGCAGTGTAGGTATGGCTGCTTCTGCAATCATGTTAGCTGCAACAGATCTAGGATTTGCATGTAGCCCAATGATTGGATTTGATGCAGATGCTGTTGGTACAGCAATCAATATGCCAGAAAATCATGTTATTGGTATGCTAATTGCTGTCGGCATTCCACAAGGTACACCGTATCCTAAAACATCATTACCTCGCGAAGAAGTAATGATCTATGACTTTTTCCCAGCATAAGTCTATCGAAAGCAAATTCAGGCGGGACAACATCCCGCCTGATGATGTGCCATTCGTCTATCAACACACATCTCTGTACAAAGACACTAAAGTACCGTGTATAGAACAAGAATTAATAACGTGGTGCGAAAACAACTGTTATCACAAATGGGCCTGGTGGTTTGATGCAAACCACGCATATATTGGATTTGCTAGTCAAGAAGAACTGATGCAGTTCAGGTTGTCCATCTAATAAATATTGGATGCAAATCAAAGACATCCTTATCGAACGACGAATACAACGTGTGCAAACCATGTATCATGGTACTAGTAGTAAATTGGTACCTAGTATATTAAAGCATGGCTTATTAGCCAATCCACCAAAAGCTACATATAGCAGAGATTCTAAGGTAGATTCGAGTGGGTATGATACATTCAAAGGCGGTGTATATCTTACATCAGATCTAGACAAAGCTGAAGAAGGTGCAGATACCGCATCTATGGCCCATTATGGCGATCCTGTACTAATAACATTGCAATATGTAATCAGCTCGGGCGGCATTGACGAAGATGATATTTTAGCAATATTAGCAGAAGCAATACTAAGTGATTTGCCAACTAAAGTTGAAACTATCGGCGATGCTGCACAATATTATAGTGATAATCGCAATTTTCAAAATGCATTAAAGCGTATTGAGCAAGCGTATCTAAATCCAACTACTGTAAATCTACGTAACTATAATTCCAGACCATCTAAGATTAAATTAAATCGCAATGCATTGCTTGAAATTAGAGTACTTGCAACTGTAGTGTTAAGACATATTGCAGAACAATCTGATACTCGAAGCAGCAATGCTAGAAACTACATCAGCTATCGTATTCTAGACGAAATCAGGCACACTCCTGCATTTGAAACTGCGATGTATAATGTGCTTGCATCTGTGAAACCTGTTGAATCTGATACAGTTAGAGTAACACGTAATATAGGATTCAAAGGCAAAACACGCATTATACGCATTGAAAATAGATCAACTGGTCGAGTATATTACGACCAATATAAACTCAATAAACCTAAAATAGATCACAATCAAACTGCAAAATCATCTTGGTACTTTTTTGGTAATCCAAATGAAGATTATGCATGGGGTATAGGTGAAACACCTGAAAAAGCCATTGCAGATGGAAAAGATGCATTTGATGAATGGACAGGTGATGATCCTGATCCAAAATATACTTGGGAAGAAGAATTAAGAAACTGTAAAGTTTACCCAACAGATAAGCGTACAGTAGATTTGATTGTAGATGATGGACTAAGAAAATTTGTTAAGCAGGGTAATTTGATAGTGGCGGATCCAAACGAACGATGAAAATACAATCAGTACTATTATTAGAATATGACAGAGCTCGTGCAATTGCTGCATTAGGTCCTAATTTGCCACTTGCTGCACTGCGTGACGGTGTCGGTATACATGATGTTCCACTTGATCAATTAAAAGCAAGACTGTCAAAAAATCTTGCATACAGAAAATACGTGGTAGATCCGTCATTACTTGCACCGATTGTAGATCATGTGATGACACAGATTGAAAATGCAGATCCGTCTCCCAATAAAAAATATACACAATGGATGGCTAGACAATTTGCAGTAACACAGAATATCGCAAAGCTAGAAGACATTACCAGTACACTTGCAACCTATGTTGATAAGTTCGACAAACTAAATCGTAAGAAGCGTTTAGAACCGCCATTTAATGACATCAATCGCTACAAATTAGCTACCGATCTCATGGACAAAATGGATGAGTACGATGACGCTATTCTCGACGATGATAAAAAAGTCAATGCTGAAAAAGTCTACGAAAGTCCAGAAGTTACTATAATAAAGCCACTCGACGAAGCTGCTGCATGCAAATATGGTCGTGGTACACGCTGGTGTACTGCTGCAACACAGGGTACTAACTACTTTGACAGTTACAATCGCAAAGGCCCTCTGTACATATTAATACCTAAGAACCCTCAACACGATGGTGAAAAGTACCAATTGCATTTCCCTGATGACCAGTTCATGAATGAAGATGACGACGAGGTCAGTCTGAAATGGTTATTAGAAGAACGTTTTCCTGAACTGTTTGAGTTCTTTAAAAAGCTCTATCCATGGTATTTTGAAAAGATGCTCGAATTTGCAAGCGATGCAGTGCTAGAACCGTTGTGCAAACAAAGTTACAGTCTTATACAAGACTATGTTAGCGAAATGCTAAGTGACTGGGAAGCAAACGATGACTATTACTATGAATGGTTGCGCGACGAAGGCTACGTAAACGACGATGGTGACATATCAGATGATGCACCCAGTTATCTGTCTTATAATGACGAGGCCAGAACCATATACGATACTATCACTGACAGTGTAGATTTGACTCCAAAGGAAGTTAGAGAATACGCCAAAGAAATGCACGAAGAAGACGGATCTGTATTAGATGTGCATAACCTAGATTATGTTTATATATACGCTCTAAGAGAAATACAAGATCGCAGTAATCAACACAGTGTTGGCGATGTGATAGACTTTATTAAAAAACGCTTATACATATCAAAAGATAAAGATGGCGTGTATAGTGCAACCTTAGTCAGACCTCGATAAGTTATTTGGTAAAACTGTGTATAGCTATTATAGTTTGTTAAAAACAAAAGGCTATACATATGAGAGTAATACTTTGCGTACCCGGTAGAGAGTTTAGCGATCTTTGGATACGTTCGTGGACAGAAACGATTACTACATTTGGTGCAAATAATGTAGAATGGGCCTACAGCATGGCCTATGATCCAGTTGTATACTATGCTCGTAACCGAGTACTAGGCGGTAATAATGTTGACGGTAAGAAGCAAAAGCCGTTTGGAGGACAATTAGATTACGACTATCAAGTATGGATAGACAGTGATATAGTTTGGAAAGGTGAGGACGTTATGAAACTGTTGTCCCACAATAAACCAATAGTTAGCGGCTGTTATCCCACGCATAACAACACAGAATTCCCAATTGTAGAAAAGCTTGACTACAACAAATTACTATCAGATGGCAAATTTGATTTTATGAAACGTGCAGAGTTAGACGCAAAGACTGAATTGTTTACAGCAAATTATGTTGGGTTTGGTTTTGTTGCAGTTGCCAAAGGTGTAATGGAACGCATGGAATATCCATGGTTTAGACCTCGCTGGGTAGAGTCTGGCAACTTTGCAGAATTTACAGCAGAAGATGTTGGGTTCTGTTGGAGTGCAGCAGACATAGGAGAAACTATATATGTGGATCCTACAATAAGAGTTGCACACCAAAAAAGCATGTTGCTGTCATAAAAAAGCCCCGCTTAGCGGGGCTTTTTATTATTCAAACAAGTTTTCGTTCCATTCTCTATGACCTTCTCTGAAAGCCATATTACTCTGTGTTTCTCGCACTTCCACACGATAACACCAAACACGCTCCGCCTCACCTTTGCCGAGATAGTCTGGAATGTACACACCATTGACAAACTTGTAGAGCATGTCCGCAATCATTTCGCAGCCCATACCAGGGAGTATAGTCAACTTTAGTATGTTGTCTCGTTCAAGTTGTTTGTACTTTTCCAAATCTGGATCATCTGCGGCAATAAGTGTGCGATGATCAAATTGATCTTTGAGCAGTTGTTTGAGTTCTTTTAACCCGCCGTAGTCGCAGACCCAGCCTCGACGATCTAATTCGTTTGCACCAAAATAGAACTTCATCGAAAAACTGTAACCATGATTTAGATTACAATGTGTGTCTGCTTTCCATTGCTTATAAGCACATGGAAATTCATCGACGTATTCTTTAGTAGATGTATATTTGTACGCAATAGGGTAGTATGTCATTAGTTTTGCCTCTCTATAAAGATAAGCAGCAGAATTTCTATAGCGGGGATGATGCTTTAAGACCGCTGTGTTTATATAACACATGATAATGCAGTTGTGGCTAAATCGCAACTGCAATGATATTTATTGTAATGAAGTTCTAATGTCGTTTTGACTAAATATTCAAAGCATAGCCCGGAGAATCATTAGATGGCCACTTTTAAACCAACACCTACTTACTACAGGGTAACTTGGACACTTAATAGTCCAACAGATTATACAGGTTCGGGTACCACAGCTGGTGGTATATCACCGTACACAAGCAACCAATATCACACAATGGTTGCAATATCAAGTTATAACGCATCGCCTACTATGACCACTGGTGATACACTGAGTTGCAACGGTTATCTTATAGGTCCATTTGATTCCGGTGATACTGTAAGTGATATTGTAGATCGTTTTAACTTGATGAGCCAATACACAAATGTAATGGCATCAGTTACTGCAACAAACTATATTACACTGCAAAGTGCATGGCCGCAGAGTACATTGCCGATTGTGCTAGCCAACGTTACAGGTACTCCGCTTACTACAATTGGTTTACCAGTTGGGGCATTTACGTACCAAAGTCCAATTTACGGCGGTGCATTTAGTAGCCCATCAAATGGCGACACAGTTGTTATCAATGGCGTTACAATTACATTTGTCACTGGTGCGTTAACAGCAGCAGGTGTATGCAATACTATAAATGCTGTAAGTGAACAAACCGGTGTATATGCAACACGCTATACCAATAAGATTCAACTTAACAGTCAAAGCCTGTCACCAATTTACATTGGTACAGACACTGGCAGTGCAGCAAGCGATCTTGGGTTTGCCGCAAACACTGTTTACATTCCAAACATGACATTTGCACAGGCAAAAGATATCGAACGTGGTAACATGCGTTGGACAGGTGTTGCTAGCTATATTGAAAGCAATTTAACAGCAACAGTCTATGGTGCTATTGCGCTAACAGGATCAACTGTGTCTGGCAATGCACCACCTACAACAGTGTCATGGACAGTTGGTATTGAACATATAGATCAACTTGTAACCTACACAGTGGCCGGTGAACCAGAAACTGTTAATACTGAGCTTGTAGGACCAGCTGCTCTTACACGTTTGATTGCAAGAGCATTGACCAGCACTTGGATTACCAACAGAAACATATGGAATAGCAATGTTGTAATCGGCGGCGGTAACGTTGCATATACACCAACTCAGACTGTAATTCAGCAAGTCACTGCTGCTGCAATAGATACAGTTGCGAACATACAAACCGTTGAAGGAAATATAGCTGTTACTCAAATAGCTAACGCCTAACAGTCTTTGACAAATAGGAGTTATGCGGTACAATAGTTAATTGTCGTGAGGGATATTTGATGTTGTCGACCGTGCTCATGTTTGTAGCAGCAATTGGGCTTAGTGCTGTAGCAGGCTATTACAGTGTAATAGGTATGACAAGCATTTTCGCAGGTGCTTTCATACCTATTATTATTATGGCTAGCATTTTAGAAGCTAGCAAAGTTATTGTTGCCAGTTGGCTGTACAATAATTGGAACAAAACACCATTTGCATTAAAAGCCTATCTCAGTATTGCTGT
>JACCDG010010522.1_pt1 | contig 21499 bp, 18 predicted proteins | sample 7442471 | NCBI WGS metagenome assembly JACCDG01 (sample SAMN15323444, study PRJNA562643) | freshwater metagenome | isolation source: river surface water | place: USA:Blue River Watershed | collected 2017-08-17 | reverse complement strand
TGCAAGAGGACCCGCCGCCGGGCCCCCTGACGCTGCGCGAGGTGCTGCCCTTGCCGCTGGTGATCCCCAGCCGCCCCAACGCCATCCGCATGCTGGTCGAGGCGCAGATGCTGGCCCTGGGCGCGCGCCCGACGGTGGCGATGGAGATCGACGGCGTGAGCGCCATCCTGGACCTGGTGGCCGAAGGGCTGGGCGTGGCGCTGCTGCCGCGCCATGCGGTGGCGCGCTCGGTTCGGCCCTCGGCCTACCGGGTGCGCGCCATCATCGACCCGCCGCTGCGCATTGATCTGGCCACCGCCATCAGCTCGCAGCGACCGGCCACGCTGACGCAACAGGCGGCCTTGGCCTTGCTGCGCGAGGAAGCGCTGCGGGGTCTGGGTCAGGCCGAGCCGCTGGCCAGCCCCGGCGGCGTCAAAGCCCCCCCGACTGGCGCATCACGAACAGCAGGGCGCTCAAGGTGAAGAAAGAGATGGTGGTGGTGACCAGCATCGCCGCCGCACTCATCTGCCCGTGGCCAAAGCGCTGGCTCAGCACGGTGTAAATGCCCATCATGGGCAAGGCCGCGGTCAGCACGGCGGCGGTGTGCAGCATGGGGTCTTGGACCGGCACCAGCCAGGTCAGCACCAGAATCATCGCCAGCGGATGCAGCAGCAGCTTGCCCAGCGCCACCGGCCAGACCTGACCCAACAGGCCGCGCGCCTGCAGACCCACCAGCGATCCGCCAATCACAAACAGCGACAGCACCGCGCAGGCCCCGGCAAACAGGTTGACGGTGCGCGCCAGTGGCGGCGGCAGCGACAGGCCCAGCAGCGAGCTTGAAAAGCCCAGCACGATGGCCCAGATCAGGGGATTGCGCAGCAAGCCCAGGGCGGTCTGGCGCAAGAAGACGCGCAGGCCGTCGTGCTGCGCCTGGCCTTGCTGCGCCAGGGCCAGCAAAATGGGGATGATGAGCAGGTTCTCGACCACCATGTTCAGCGCCAGCACCACGCCTGCGACCGGGCCCAGGGTGAGCAGCATGATGGGATAGCCCACGAAGCCGCTGTTGGGGCAGGACATGCCCATGGCCAGCACGCTGCTGTGGGTCAGGTCCAGACCGCGCACGCGGCGCGCCCAGAACAGGCCCAGGCCCAGCACCAGCAGCGAGCTGAGCGCATAGGCCAGCAGGTACTGCAGGTTCAGCACCTCGGCCACGCTGCGCTGGGACAGGGCGTTGAACAGCAGTGCCGGCAAGGCCAGGTTGAGCGTGAAGCGCCCAAAGGCCTGCAGATCCTCCCGACGGAACATGGCCCGTCGGGTGAACCACCACCCCAGCGCAATCACCAGGTAGATCGGCCCGGTGATGCCCAGGATATCGATGGCAAGCGGCATGGTCCCGCAGGGTTACTGGCGGGGCACGCCCGCGCGCACGATGATGTCGGACCAGCGCACGATCTCGCTGTCGAGCAGCTTGGCCAGTTGTGCGGGGCTGCTGGCACGCGGGTAGACGTTCAGGTCCGACAGGCGCTTTTGCACATCGGGCTGGGCCAGGGCCTTGCGCACCTCGTCGTTCAGGCGCTGCAGCACCGGCGCCGGGGTGCGGGCCGGCGCGGCCAGGGCATTCCACGAGGCGACATTGAAACTCGACAGGCCAGGCTGGCTGCTCACCAGGCTGGTGCCGGGCAAGTCGCTGGGCACCTGCGCCCCCATGACGGCCAGCGCGCGCAAGGCCTTGGCCGTGATCTGGGGTTTGACCGGGCCCAGAATCTCGACCGCCGCGTCGATTTGGCCACCGCGCAGCGCGTTGACCACCGCCGGCGTGCCGTTGAAGGGCACCACCTGCACCACCAGATTGCCCTGGTAGCGCAGCAGCTCGGCCGCCAGGTGCTGGGTGCTGCCGATGTTGATCGTGCCCAGATTGAGCTTGCCGGGATTGGCCCGCACAAAGGTGATGAGCTCGGCAAAGGTGCGAAAGCGTGAGTTCTCGGGCACGATGACCGCCAGGTCAAACTCGGCCAAGAGCGAGATCGGCGCAAAGTCCTTGCGTGCGTCAAAGGGCATGCTGCGGAACAGGCCGGCGCTCACAGCGGTGCCGTTGGACATCAGCAGCAGGGTATGGCCATCGGGCTCGGCCTTGGCCACGGTCTCGCCAGCCACGATGCCGCCTGCGCCCGGGCGGTTGTCCACCACCACCGACTGCCCCATTTGCTCGCCCATTTTTTGCGCCACCGTGCGCGCGGTGATGTCGGCCACACCACCGGCGCCAAACGGCACCACGATGCGGATCGGGCGGTTGGACAGCGGTTGCGCGGCCAAGGGCATGGCGGCACTGGCGGCACCCGCCATCAGGCCGGCCAGAAAGGGGCGTCGTTGCATGAACTTCTCCGGTGGCAAAAAAGCAAATTGTCGTGCAAACCATGATGCACTTGCCGGCGTGCGGATTGCACAGTCCAAAATATTCAAAATACCCACATATCCTCGCGCCATTCGATGAGATAACATACATGTGTGTTTTGAAACCCAGTCCGGCCTGAAAGCCCTGCCCTCGTCCCAAGTCTTGCCGTCATGCTGTTGTTGTTGTGGATCCAAGGAAATGCGGTTCAGAACGGGACCGTCGGGGCCTCGCTGAACCTGATCGATCCCACGCTGCTGCCACAACTGAGCTTTCAGTGGCTGGCCGACGGGCAGGAGATTGCTGGTGCCACGAGCGCCAACCTGTTGCTGTCGCAGGCCCAGGTCGGGCGTCAGGTGTCGCTGCGGGTCACGCGCCCCGACGGTCAGGGCGGTTCGCTGATCAGCGAGAGCAACACCATGGGCCCGGTGCTCAATGTGAACGACGCTCCCTTGGGCACGGTACAGATTTTGGGAATGCCCATAGAGGGTCAACCCCTTCAGGCATCGCCCCAGGTCACCGATCCAGATGGCGTGGGCACCTGGCGCTACCAATGGAAAGCCGACGGCCTGCCCATTGACGGCGCCACGGCCAGCCAATATGTTCCGGGCGCCGGCCAGGTGGGACAGATCATCAGCGTGGTGCTGACCTACACCGACGGTGGCGGACAGGCCGAGCGCCTGGTCAGCGCTGCCACGGCGCCCGTGCAAAACCAGAACAACCCACCCAATACCGACCAGGTGCTCAAAATCGGGGGCCTGACGTGGCAGGGCCTGACGCTGACCGCCCTGCCCAATGTGCAGGACGCCGATGGCGTGGGCACGCTGCATTGGCAGTGGTATGCCGATGGATCGCCCATCGCCGGGGCGCAGTCGAACAGTCTATTGCTGGTGCCGGAATTGGCAGGGCGGCGCATTCGCTTGCGGGGTCGCTACATCGACGGCGGTGGCACGCTGGAGACGATCTGGAGCGACACCAGCCCTGCCGTGGTCAACCTGGACGATCCGCTCAGCGGCACCGTCATGGTGCTGGGCACCCCCAGCGTGGGCCAAACCCTCAAGGTCGCTGCCACGGTGCAAGACCCAGATGGCATGGGCCCCCTGCAATACCAATGGTTCGCCAATGGGCAGGCCATTCCAGGCGCACAGGACCCGCAACTGGTGGTGGGCGCCCAGCTGCTGGGGCAAACGCTGCAGGTGCGGGTGGCACAGACCGACCTGCGGGGCGAATGGTCCAGTGTGACCAGCCAGAGCACCCTGCCCGTATCGGCCACCGCGGTGAACCTGGCTCAGCGCGTCACCTTGTCGGGTTCGGTGATCGAGGGTTCGCAACTGACGGCCCAAGTGGAATGGGTCGGTGGCATCGGTGCGCCAACGACTCGCTACCAGTGGCTGGTCGATGGCCAACCGATCGCCGAGGCTACCCAGGCGCAACTGTCCTTGGACGCGACGATGGTTGGCAAAGGCATATCGGTGCAAATCTGGTGCACCGACGCCATGGGGCGAGTTCAGTCGATCGCAAGCGCCACCAGTGCGCCGGTGGCAGACGCGCCATCGGCCCCGCTGCTGCGCCAAGCCTTGCCAGATGTGCAGTGGTCTCTGGACCAAGCCCTGCTGATCCAGGCAGATCCCAACGCCTTTGTCGACCCAGATGGACAGCCACTTGAACTGAGTTGGCGTCTCAAGGGCGGCGGCAGCTGGCCCGACTGGTTGACCATCGGGGACGATGGCTTGTCGCTTCGAGCGCTTCCAGGCGCCACACGCCCAGGCACCTGGATCGTGGAGCGGGTGGCCACCGATGGCGTGTTGAGCAGCATCGATGAGATGGTCCTGACCGCTCGCCCTGGCGTGACCGAGGTGAGGCTGCAAGCGGGCAGCCCAGGGTTGACCGGCGCCCAGCTCTTCGCGGATCTGAATGGAGACCGCGTGTTGGGCCAGGCAGAGTCCTTGCCGATGTTCAGCGATGCCAGTGGGCGCCTTCAGGGGCAGGTCCAGGCCTCGGGGGTGTGGATGGTGCAGGGCGGCACCTGGGCCGAGCAGGGCGTCTCCAGTCCCATGACCCTGTTGGCGCCTGCGGGCAGCTCGGTGATCAATCCGCTCACCACCCTGTACCAGAACCTGCTGGACCTGGGTGTCGATCGCGCCACGGCGCGGGAGTACCTGATCGCCGGGTGGCAATTGCCGGAGCAGATGGATCTGCTGAACCTCGATCCCGACCTCAACCCGGGCAGTGGCGCTGTGGCCGTGTTCCGGGCGCAAGCGCAGCTGTGGCTGTTGGCGGGCATCAGCGGTCTTCGCGAGCAGGCCTTGGCCACCCTCGCCCGCTCGATGGTGACCCAAGGGCCAGGGCCAGTGAACTTGCTGGCCCCATCTGAACTTCATCAAATCCTGATTCAGCACCCCAGTTGGTGGAACAAATCCGACGCGGCTCAAATTGAAACACGGTTGCTGCAAGCGCTGGATGACCTGACCTGGCTCGATGACACCCGGTCGATGGCCGATGCCATGGCATCGGCCCTTGGCCGCCTGAGCCCCATCGACCTGATGGCACCGGATGTGCTGGAGAGCAACCCAGTCCCCAGCGAAATTGGCGTGGACATCAACACCCCCTTGTGGCTGCGTTTTAACGAAGCCATCCAGGTGGGCACCGCCGACATCGCTCTGCGGCTGGCCAGCACGGGCCAGTCCGTGCCGATCACTTGGCGAATTGATGGAGCGCAGCTGATCGTCACACCCCAGGCCTGGCTGTCCAAACAAACCTCCTATGCCCTGGTGCTGGGTCCTGCGAGCCTCAAAGACATGGCGGGCAATGTGTTGCCCGAGCAGCGCATTCCATTCGTGAGCTCGGCTTTCGACCCGGTGGATCGGGCACCGGTCCTGCTCGACAGCTTGCCATCCGAGGGCGAGCGCAACACCTCGCTCACCAATGCCTGGGTGTTTCGGTTCGATGAGGCCGTGCATTTGGGCAGTACGCCCCTTACCTTGAGCACCGCCAATGGCGCCTTGGTCCAAACCCTGGCCGCGGGCCAGGTCAGCTTTGGCAACGACAACAAAACCTTGTCAATCATGCCGCCTGCAGGCGTGCAGCACGGGCAAAGCTATGTGCTGGAGATGCCGACAGGGTCCTTGCTCGACAGCGACGGCAACTCCATTGCTGCCACCCGGATCAGCTTCCAGATGATCGGGGTTCAAGGGGGGCTGGTGGGCACGCCGGGCGACGATCTGCTGCAAGGCGACGCCCAGCCCAATGTGCTGTTGCCGGGGCTCGGCAACGACACGGTCATCGGCGGTGACGGCGTGGATGTGGTGTGCCTGCCTCGGTTCTTGAGTGCCTACACCTTCAGCGGTACCAGCGGTCTGGCGCAGGCCTTCCAGGGCGAATTCAACGTGCGCATCGAGCAGGTGGAGATCCTGCGATTTGGCCAGACCTTCAGCACGGACATCCCGATCGCACAAGCCCTTTCAGGCGCTGCGCAAACCCAGCTGGCGCAGCTGACCGACCTGTACCTGGCCTTTTTCAACCGCGCACCCGATGTCTCCGGGCTGGAGTATTGGCAACGCGAGAACTTCAACGGAGGCCGAAACTTTGACCGCATCTCTCGCGACTTTGCCTGGAGCAACGAAGCCCAGGCCTGGTTCCCCAAAGGCTCGGACGACCGGCTGTTTGTGCAGAGCATCTACCAAAATTGCTTCGACCGAGACCCTGACGCGGGCGGATGGAACTACTGGACCGCCCAGCTCAAGGCGCTGGGCACGACCGACCTCAACGCCCGCGGCAGCTTTGTTGGCCGCTTGATTCTGGGCGCCTATGCCGCCACCAGCGGCCCCGAAGACCGCGGATTGCTCAGCAACAAGCATGATGTGGCCATGCATTACGTCAACCGTCTTTCGGTCGACACCACGCATGCTTTCGAGCCGTCCATCAACCAGCTCTTGGACCTTGTGGGCTTGAGCAGCGCCACGGCGACCAAGGCCGTGCGGGTGATTGACCATGTGTTCGAGCACAGCGGCGTGAGCCTGACCGGGGTGATGAACGACGCCGGCCTGCTGGCCCAGCTCTGGGCCAGCTGAGCCAGCGCCTCAAAGCCCCAGCAGGCGCACCGCGTTGCCCTTGAGGATGCCGGGCATCACCTCGGGCTTGAAGCCGGCGACCTCGAAGTCGCGCATCCAGCGCTCGGGCGTGATCAGCGGGTAATCGCTGCCAAACAACACCCGGTCCTTGAGCAAGGTGTTGGCGTACTGCACCAACTGCTTGGGAAAGTACTTGGGGCTCCAGCCCGACAGATCGATCCACACATTGGGCTTGTGCGTGGCCAGCGACAGCGCCTCGTCCTGCCACGGAAAGCTCGGGTGCGCCATCACGATCTGCATATCGGGCCAGTCGATGGCCACGTCCTCGAGCAGCATGGGGTTGCTGTTGGCCAGGCGCAGGCCGCCGCCGCAGCGCATGCCCGAGCCAATGCCGCTGTGTCCGGTGTGAAAAATCACCGGCAGCTTGTGGTGGTTGATCACCTCGTAGAGCGGCCAGGCCATGCGGTCGTAGGGCAAAAAGCCCTGCACCGTGGGGTGGAACTTGAAGCCGCGGATGCCTTCCTCCAGGATCAGGCGCTCGGCCTCGCGCGCGCCCATCTTGCCCTTGTGCGGATCGATGCTGCCAAAGGCAATCATCATGTCGGCGTTGTCGCGCGCGGCCTGCGCGATTTCCTCGTTGGGAATGCGACGGCGGCCCAGCTGCGCCTCGCTGTCGACGGTGAACATCACCAGGCCGATCTTGCGCTCGCGGTAATAGGCCACCGTCTCGGCAATGGTGGGCCGGCGATCGCTGCCAAAGTACTTGTCGGCCGCGCGGTCGTACTCCTCGCCATAGTTGTCAAACGGGTTCCAGCAGCTGATTTCTGCGTGGGTGTGGATGTCGATGGCGATCAGGTCCTGGTGCTTCATGGTGGCTCTCATCAAACGCCCCGGGGGCAGGGCACAATCGGTGAATTATCTCCCCCTGCCTGGCCGCCAGGCCGCCGTTCGCATGTCCGACGACTCCCAGCTTTTTGTGCCGCCCTCGTTTGTGGCGGTGCACACCCTGCCCGGCCGCATCAAACCAAGCCTGCCCGCCGCCGAGCTGGCGCAGCGCTACGAGCTGTGCGAGGACCTGGCGCAAATGCTGGCGCCGCAGGCGGGCGAGCTGCAGGCGCGCCTGGATGCCCCGGCGCACGAGGTGCTGGCGCGCATGGGCGCGGGCCTGATGGCCACGCCCGACCTGGTGGCGGCGCCCGAAGGCGTGTGGGTGCTGCGCCGCCTGGCCGAACTGCTGGACTGGCCCGACCCGGGCCCCGAAATCCTAGGGTAATCCCCAGGTCTTTCAAGCCCGCGCCGGCCCGACAATTTAGTTATTGTTCATAACTTGTTGGGCCATGGTGTCCCAACGCTTGCAAAGGAATTTCCGATGAGCCAAACGATTCTGGATCACGCCGCCAGCCAGGGCGTTCAACTCGAGATGCGCGGCGCGGTGGCCGTGGTGCGCCTGTGCCGCCCGGCCAAGCGCAATGCGCTGAGCGACGCCCTGATCGCCGCCATCCGCGATGTGTTCCAGAACCTGCCCGAAGCCGCCCGCGCCGCCGTGATCCATGGCGAGGGCGAGCACTTCTGCGCCGGCCTGGACCTGTCCGAGCTCAAGGAACGCGACGCCGGTGAAGGGGTGCTGCATTCGCGCAGCTGGCACGTGGCGCTGGACGCCGTTCAACTTGGCCGCGTGCCGGTGATCGCAGCCCTGCATGGCGCGGTGGTGGGCGGTGGCCTGGAGCTGGCCAGCAGCTGCCACATCCGCGTGGCCGACGAGAGCACCTTCTACGCCCTGCCCGAGGGCACGCGCGGCATTTTTGTGGGCGGCGGCGGCTCGGTGCGCATCCCCAAGCTGGTGGGGGTGGCCCGCATGACCGACATGATGCTCACCGGCCGCGTCTACAACGCCGTCGACGGCGAGCGCCTGGGCTTTGCGCAATACCTGGTGGGCGCCGGTCAGGCGCTGGACAAGGCCATCGAACTGGCCACGCGCATTGCCAGCAACGCACCGCTGACCAATTTCGCGCTCATGCACGCCCTGCCGCGCATTGCCGAGCAGCCGGCTGACCACGGCTTCATGACCGAGGCGCTGATGGCCTCGATCGCCCAGTCCGCCCCCGAGGCCAAGGCCCGCGTGCGCGCCTTCCTGGAAGGCAAGGCGGCCAAGGTGCAGAAGTCCTGAGCAGACGCGGCCCCATCACAAGAACCGAGGAGACGAGCCCCATGAGCAGCCCCAAGTTTCGCCCGCTGACCTTTGGCGTGACCCGCGTGGACGTGCGGGACGGCGTGCCCGGCACGCGCTATATGCGCGCCGAGCAGGATCTGGCACCCTACCCCGAGCGCATGAGCGACCGCCTGCAGCACTGGGCCCAGCAGCGTCCGCAACAGGTGTTCATGGCGCGCCGCGCCCGCCTGGCCGACGGCCAGCTTGGCGACTGGCAGACGCTCACCTTTGCACAGGCCTGGCAGACCGCGCGCAGCATTGCGCAAGGCCTGATCGACCGGGGCCTGAACGCCGAGCGCCCGGTGGCCATCTTGAGCGAGAACAGCCTGGAGCATGCGCTCATGGCCCTGGGCTGCATGGTCGCTGGCGTGCCCTACACCCCGGTGTCGCCGCCCTACTCCCTCATCAGCGTGGACTACGACAAGCTGCGCCATGTGCTGCGCACCGTGACCCCGGGCCTGGTGTTCGCGCAGGACGCCCGTTATGCCAAGGCCATTGCCACCGCGGTGGGCCCCGAGGTGGAGGTGGTGATGGTCGAGGGGTCGGTCGAGGGCCGCAGCGCGGGCCGTTTTGCCGACTGGTGCCAGCAGCCGGCCACCGACGCGGTCGACCGCGCCATGGCCGCCACCGGCCCCGACACCGTGGTCAAGTTCCTGTTCACCAGCGGCTCGACCAAGCTGCCCAAGGCGGTCATCAACACCAACCGCATGTGGTGCGCCAACCAGCAACAGATGAGCCAGTCCATGCCGGTGCTGGCCCAGGAGCCGCTGGTGCTGGTCGACTGGCTGCCCTGGAACCACACCTTCGGGGGCAACCACAACTTCGGCATGGTGGTCTTCCACGGTGGCACGCTCTACATCGACGACGGCAAGCCCACACCGGCCCTCATGCACGAGACGCTGCGCAATCTGCGCGAGATCGCCCCCACGGTCTACTTCAACGTGCCCACCGGCTTTGAGGCCATCGCCAGCGCCATGAAGACCGACGACGCGCTGCGCCGCCAGCTGCTCTCGCGCGTGCAGATGTTCTTCTACGCGGGCGCCGCGCTGGCGCAACCGGTCTGGGACAGCCTGTACGAGAGCCAGGAGCGCGAGATTGGCGAGCGCATCGTCATGACCACCGGCCTGGGCATGACCGAGTCTGGCCCGTTTGGCATCTTCGTCACCAACCCCCATGTGCGCGCAGGCGACCTGGGCGTGCCCACGCCGGGCTTGACGCTCAAGCTGGTCGATACCGAGGGCAAGACCGAGGTGCGCTACCGTGGCCCCAATGTGACGCCGGGCTACTGGCGCGCGCCGGCCGAGACCGCCGAGGCCTTTGACGAAGAGGGCTTCTTCAAGACAGGCGACGCGGTCAAGTGGATCGACGAGACCGATGTGCACCTGGGCCTGAAGTTTGACGGCCGCATTGCCGAAGACTTCAAGCTGGCCACCGGCACCTTTGTGAGCGTGGGCCCGCTGCGCGGCAAGATCATCGCCGCTGGCGCCCCCTACATCCAGGACGTGGTGCTGACCGGCCTGAACATGAAGGAAGTGGGGGCCATGGTGTTCCCGACCCCGCGCGTGCGCGAACTCGCCGGCCTGCCCGACAGCGCGCCGCTGGCCGATGTGCTGGCCGCCCCCGGCGTGCAGGCGCACTTCCAGCAGGTGGTCAACACCCTGGCCGCCAGCAGCACCGGCAGCGCCAACCGCATTGCCCGCATGTGCCTGCTGGCCGAGGCGCCCACGATCGACAAGGGCGAGATCACCGACAAGGGCTCGATCAACCAGCGCGCCGTGCTGCACCACCGCGCCGACACCGTGGCGGCCCTGCACGAGGACCGCCTGCACCACATCATCAAACCCGTCTCCGGAAAGTAAGCCATGGCCCAGAAGGGATTTTTCAACGCATTTGAGGACGTGCAGATCGTCTCGGGCGTGCGCACGCCGATGGTCGATTACTGCGGCGCGTTTGCCAGCATCTCGCCCACCGACATGGGCATCAAGGTCGCGCGCGAGGCGATCGCCCGCGCAGGCCTGCAGGGCCAGGACATCGATTCGGTCCTGACCGGCAACATGGCGCCTGGCGACTTTGACCAGTTCTTCCTGCCGCGCCACATCGGCCTGTACGCCGGTGTGCCGCAAGAGGTGCCGGCCCTGATGGCGCAGCGCATTTGCGGCACCGGCTTCGAGCTGTTTCGCCAGGCGGGCGAGCAAATTGCCACCGGTGCCTGCGAGGCCGCGCTGGTGGTGGGCACCGAGAGCATGACGCGCAACCCCATTGCGGCCTTTGACCACCGCACCGGCTTCAAGCTGGGCGCCCCGGTGGGCTTCAAGGACTATATGTGGGAGGCCCTCAAGGACCCCGCCGCCGGCATCAACATGATCCAGACGGCCGAGAACCTGGCGCGCCAGTACGGCATCACCCGCGCCGAGGTCGACCAGTTTGCCTCCGAGTCCTTTGCCAAGGCGGTGGCCGCGCAGCAAAGCGGTTTTCTGGCCGGCGAGATCGTGCCGGTGAGCAACGAGAAATTCGAGCTGGCGGGCTACAAGACGCGCAGCCTGCGCCTGAGCGGCAAGCAGCCGGTGATCGACACCGACACGCACCCGCGCCTCTCGCCCCCCGAGGTGCTGGCCAAGCTGGGCAGCGTGTTCGAAGGTGGCGTGCAAACCGGCGGCAACAGCTCGGCCCTGGTCGATGCGGCCGCGGCCTGTGTGGTGACCTCGGGCGCTTTTGCCCGCGCGCGCGGCCTGCAGCCCATGGCCCGCGTGGTCGCCGCTGCGGTGGCCGGTGTGCCGCCCGAGATCATGGGCATTGGCCCGGCACCGGCCATCCGCCTGCTGCTCGCGCGCACAGGCATGACGCTCGAGCAGATCGACCGCTTTGAGGTCAACGAGGCGCAGGGCGCGCAGACCCTGGCCGTGGGCCGCGAGCTGGGCATGGACCTCTCGCGCCTCAATGTCAACGGCGGCGCCATCGCGCTGGGCCACCCGCTGGCGGCCACTGGCGTGCGCCTGACCCTGACCCTGGCGCGCGAGCTGCAGCGCAGCGGCAAGCGCTGGGGCATCTCCAGCGCCTGCGTGGGCGGCGGCCAGGGCATCGCCCTGCTGATCGAGAACCCGAACGCGGCCTGAGCGCCCCCACCCACTCCATTTCGCATTCACAAGGACTTCACATGAACCTGCAAGGACTCTCTGCCCTGGTCACCGGTGGTGGCTCGGGCCTGGGCGAGGCCACGGCCCGCGAACTGGCCCGTTTGGGCGCCAAGGTCGCGGTGCTGGACCTCCACATGGCCAACGCCGAGCGCGTGGCCCAGGACATCGGCGGCCTGGCCGTCGCCTGCAATGTGAGCGATCCCGACAGCATGGCGCGCGCCATCGAGACCGCCGCGGCCGCGCACGGCCCGGCGCGCATCCTGATGCAGATTGCCGGCATCGGCAGCGCCAAGCGCGTGGTCGGCCGCGACGGGCAGGCCGCGCCCCTGGAGGACTTTGCGCGCGTGATCAACGTCAACCTGATCGGCACCTACAACGCGGCGCGCCTGTTTGCCGCTGCCTGCGCCAAGCTCGAGCCCATGGCCGACGGCGCGCGCGGCGTGATGGTCTTCACCGCCTCGGTGGCGGCGTTTGACGGCCAGGTGGGCCAGCAGGCCTACAGCGCCTCCAAGGCCGGTGTGGCGGGCATGACCCTGCCCATGGCGCGCGATCTGGCGCAGCACGGCATCCGCGTTTGCACCATCGCCCCTGGCCTGTTTGCCACCCCGCTGCTCAAGGAGCTGCCCGAGCCGGTGCAGCAATCCCTGGCCGCCAGCATCCCCTTCCCGGCACGCCTGGGCAAGCCTGAAGAGTTTGCCCAGCTGGCCGCGCACATTGTGCAAAACGACCACCTCAATGGCGAGGTGATCCGCCTGGACGGCGCGCTGCGCATGGCGCCGCGCTGATCCCGACTCCCCCACACAGATCCCCATGAGCAAGACCATCGTGTACGAGCTGGAGGTGATGTTCGGCGACTGCGACCCCGCCGGCATCGTCTTCTTTCCCAATTTCTCGAAATGGATGGACGCCAGTTCGCTGAACTTCTTCGTCAAGTGCGGCGTGCCGCCCTGGCGTGAGCTGGTCAAGACGCGCGGCATCATCGGCACCCCGCTGCTCGAGATCCACACCAAGTTCTCGCGCCCCGCCACCTACGGCGACCGCCTGCAGGTGCACACCAGCGTCGCCGAGTGGCGCGACAAGGTGGTGATCCAGCGCCATGTGGTCATGCGCGGCGACACGGTGCTCTGCGAGGGCACCGAGACACGCGCCTTCTGCATTGTCCACCCCGACGACCCGAGCCGCATCAAGGCCATCCCGGTCCCCGAGGACATCCGGGCCCTGTGCAGTTGAAACCCCGATGGCGCGCCGGCCCTGGCAGGCGCAAGATGTCACCCTTTCCCCCACCCTCCACACCACACAAGGAGACTCGCATGAAACTCAAGCAAACCCTGACCGCCGTGGCCGTGATGGCCCTGAGCGTGAGCGCGCTGGCCGACATCAAGATCGGTGTCAGCCTGTCGCTGACCGGCCCCGGCTCTGGCCTGGGCATCCCGATGCAGCGTCAGCTGCAGCTGGCACCGCAGACCATCGGTGGCGAAAAGGTCCAGTACATCATCCTGGACGATGCGAGCGACCCGGGCAAGGGCGCGGCCAATGCGCGCCGCTTTGTGACCGAGGACAAGGTCGACATGATCATCGGCTCCTGCCTGACCGCCGTGGCTGCTGCCATGACCGACATCGCCAGCGAAGCTGGCACGGTGCAGCTGGCCGGCTCGCCGGTGGGCGTGCCCGCTGGCAAGGACAAGTGGCTGTTCCGCCTGCCGCAGTCCAACACCGTGATGGGCCATGCCGTGGTCGAGCACATGAAGAAGCAAGGCGTCAAGACGATCGGCTTCCTGGGCTACACCGACGCCTACGGCGAGCAGTGGCTCAATGAAATCAACCCGCTGCTGGCCAAGGCCGGCATCAAGCTGGTGGCCACCGAGCGCTTTGCCCGCACCGACACCAGCGTGACCCCGCAGGCCCTCAAGCTCAATGCCGCCAACCCCGACGCCATCCTGGTGGTGGCCTCGGGCTCGGGCGCGGCCATGCCGCAACTGGGCCTGGCCGAGCGCGGCTACAAGGGCAAGATCTACCAGACGCACGCAGCGGCCACCCCCGACCTGCCGCGCGTGGGCGGCAAGACCGTCGAGGGCACGTTTGTGGTCTCGGGTCCGGCCCTGCTGGGTGACCAGCTGCCCGACAGCCACCCGTCCAAGAAAGTGGCCATGGACTTTGTGCAGAAGTTCGAAGCCGCGTACGGCGCCAACACCCGCAACCAGTTTGCAGGCCACTCGTACGACGCCGTGATCACCCTCAACAAGGTGATCCCGATGGCGCTCAAGAAAGCCAAGCCCGGTACCGCCGAGTTCCGTGCCGCGCTGCGCGACAGCATGGAAACCATGGGCCGCACCGTGTTCGCGCACGGCGTGATGAACTGGACCAAGGACGACCACTGGGGTTACACCATGGAAACCGGTGTGATGACCAAGGTCGTCAACGGTCAGTTCAAGGTCGAGTGATCCTGACCTGAAGCAAGCCGGGGGCGGCAACGCTTGCCCCCCGCTTGCGCCCCGGGGTGGTCCTGTGTGGGGCCTCCCGGTGTGTGATGTCGCTGTTGTCTGCTCGCGCTCTGCGCCCCCAACCCATTACCTTTGACGCCCATGGACTTCTCCATCGCCAGCATTCTGCTGCTCGACGGTGTGACCAACGGTGCGGTCTATGCCCTGCTGGGCCTGGCCACCGTGCTGGTATTCACCGTCACGCGCGTGATCTTCATCCCCCAGGGCGAATTCGTGGCCTACGGGGCCCTGACCCTGGCCATGCTGCAGGCCGGCAAGGTGCCCGGCACCGTCTGGCTGCTCATGATCCTGGCGCTGGTGGCCGCCGTGATGGAGGGCGTGGGTCGCTTCCGGCACCATGGCCAACTGGGTCGCGCCGCCGTGTCCTTTGGCAAAACCCTGGCGCTGCCCATGGCGGTGGCCCTGCTGACCTGGTGGGCCGCGCCGCAGCAATGGCCGATGTGGGTGCAGGCGCTGCTGAGCGTGGTGCTGGTCAGTGCTTTTGGCCCGCTGGTCTACCGCGTGGCCTACCAGTCGCTGGAGTCGGCCACGCCGCTGGTGCTCTTGATCGTGTCGGTGGGCGTGCACTTTGCCATGACCGGTCTGGGCCTGCTCTTCTTTGGCGCCGAAGGCTTTCGCAACCCGAGCTTCTGGGACCTGCGCCTGACCCTCGGACCGCTGTCCTTCTCGGGCCAGACCCTGATCATTTTTGCGGTCTCGCTGGCCCTCATCGTCATGATGTGGCTGTTCTTTGAACGCTCGCTGCGCGGCAAGGCCCTGCGCGCGACCGCCGTCAACCGCACCGGCGCCCGCCTGATGGGCATCTCGAGCCACAGCTCGGGCCAGTTCACCTTCTTGCTGGCCGCCCTCATCGGCGCGTTGTCGGGCCTGCTGATTGGCCCCAGCACCACGGTCTTCTACGACTCGGGCTTTCTGATCGGCCTCAAGGGCTTTGTGGCGGCGGTGGTCGCCGGCCTGGCCAGCTATCCGGGGGCGCTGCTGGGCGCGCTCTTTGTGGGCATCGTGGAATCCTTTGGCGCTTTCTGGGCCAGTGCCTTCAAGGAAGTGATTGTCTTTACCCTGATCCTGCCCATCCTCCTGGTGCGCTCCTTGCGCAGCGGCCATTCTGACGAGGACCACTGACCATGAACGCCTCGCGTCTGCGTCCCCAAACCCTGGCCATGCTGGTGCTGGCCCTGCTCATTCCCCTGGTGGTCTGGCTGCCCCTGCCCGATTTCTGGATCGCGCAGCTCAACTACATCGGCCTGTACAGCCTGACCTGTCTGGGCCTGGTGCTGCTCACCGGCGTGGGCGGTCTCACGTCCTTCGGACAGGCGGCCTTTGTCGGCATTGGCGCCTACACCACCGCCTGGCTCACGCTCAATCTGGGCATGTCGCCCTGGCTGACGGTCTTTGTGGGCCTGGCGCTCACCGCGGTCAGTGCGCTGGTGGTGGGCATCATCACCCTGCGCATGTCGGGCCACTACCTGCCGCTGGCCACCATCGCCTGGGGCTTGTCCCTGTACTACCTGATGGGCAACCTGAGCGCGCTGGGCAAGTACGACGGCCTGCTCGGCATCAAGAGCCTGTCGATTGGCGACTTTGATGTGGGCCAGGGCCGGGCCTTTTTTGTGCTCACCTGGGTGCTCTTGCTGGCCGGTGCCTGGGCACTGGTGAACCTGCTGGACTCGCGCCCCGGCCGCGCCATCCGCTCGCTCAAGGGCGGCACGCAGATGGCCGAGGCCATGGGCATCAACACCTTCCGCTACAAGGTCACGATCTTCTTGCTGGCCGCCCTGTTCGCCTCGGTGGCCGGTTGGCTGCTGGCGCACTTTCAGCGCACCGTCAACCCCTCGGCCTTTGGCCTGAAGATGGGCATCGAGTACCTGTTCATGACCGTGGTGGGCGGCGTGGGCCATGTGTGGGGCGCCATCGTGGGCGCGGGCCTGGTCAAGCTGCTCGACGACTACCTGCAGGTGGCCCTGCCCGCGCTGATTGGCACCAGCGGCAGCTACGAGGTGATTGTGTTTGGCGTGGCCCTGGTGCTGGTGCTCAAGTACATGCCCGACGGCCTGTGGGCCATGGTGGTCAGCCGCCTGCCCAAGCGGCCGCGCCCCAACGATTGGCAAGACGCCCCGGAGCTGCCCGCGCGCGAGCGCCCGCAGATGGGCCAGGTGGTGCTGGAAGTCGACCGCATCCGCAAACAGTTTGGCGGCCTGACCGCGGTCAACGACATCAGCTTCGAGATCAGCGCCGGCCAGATCGTTGGCCTGATCGGCCCCAACGGCGCGGGCAAGTCCACCACCTTCAACCTGATCACCGGGGTGCTGGGCAAGACCAGCGGTCAGGTGCGGTTTCGCGGGCAGGACATCAGCGCCCTGAGCTCGCGCGAGATCTCGCGCCAGGGCATGGCCCGCACCTTCCAGCACGTCAAGATGATCCCCGAGATGACGGTGCTGGAAAACGTGGCCCTGGGGGCCTACACCCGTGGCCGCAGCGGCGTGCTGGGCGCCATGCTGCGCCTGAACCAGGCCGAGGAGCGGCGCCTGTTCAAGCAGGCGCAGCGCCAGCTCGAGCGCATCGGCATGGGCCAGTACCTGCACGAGCAGGCCGGCAACCTGGCCATGGGCCCGCAGCGCATGATGGAGATTGCGCGCGCCCTGTGCTGCGACCCGGCCCTGCTGCTGCTGGACGAACCGGCCGCCGGTCTGCGCCACAAGGAAAAGCAGGCCCTGGCCGCGGTGCTGCGCCAGCTGCAATCCGAGGGCATGAGCATTTTGCTGGTCGAGCACGACATGGACCTGGTGATGACGGTGTGCGATCACCTGGTGGTGATGGAGTTTGGCACCTTGCTCACCCGCGGCACCCCTGCCGAGGTGCAGGCCAACCCCGCCGTTCGCGCCGCCTACCTGGGCACCGAACACTGAGCCGCAGGCCCCAATTCGCAAGGAATCCACCATGAGCACAGCTCTTTTGCAAGTGAGCCAGCTGCGCGCCGGCTATGGCCGCGCCGAGGTTCTGCACGGCCTGGACCTGCACGCCGACAAAGGCGGGGTGATCACCGTCATCGGCCCCAACGGCGCCGGCAAGTCCACCCTGCTCAACACCTTGATGGGCATCTTGCCGGGTCAGGGCAAGATCGAATTTGACGGCCAGGACATCGGCCACCTGACGCTGGAAGAGCGGGTGATGCTGGGCATTGCGCTGGTGCCCGAAAAGCGCGAGCTCTTTGGCACCATGTCGGTCGAGGACAACCTGCTGCTGGGCGGCTACCGCCAGATGCGCCTGGGCAACCGCCAGTGGCGCGCGCGCATGGACGAGGTCTTCGACATCTTCCCGCGCCTCAAAGAGCGCCGCGCCCAGGAGGCGGGCACCCTCTCGGGCGGCGAGCGCCAGATGCTGGCGGTGGGCCGCTCGCTGATGTCGCGCCCCGCGGTGCTGATGCTCGACGAGCCCAGCCTGGGCCTGGCCCCGCTGATCGTCAAGGAGATTTTTGCCATCATCGAGCGCTTGCGCCAGACCGGTGTCACCATTGTGCTGGTCGAACAAAACGCGCGCGCGGCATTGGCCGTGGCCGACCACGGCTATGTGCTCGAAATGGGCGAGATGGCCCTGCAAGGGCCGGCCAGCGCGCTGGCCAACGACCCGCGCGTGATCGACACCTACCTGGGCAACGCCAAATCCTGAACACCCCACCATGAACAGCTACCAGCCCCGTACCGACGAGATGATGTTTTTGCTGCAGCAGGTGCTGCAGGGCAGCGCGCAGCTGCAAACCCTGGCGCCACACGCCGAGACCGACGCCGAGCTGATGCAGCAGGTGGTGGAGGAAGCCGGCAAGTTTGTGGGCAGCGTGGTGGCGCCGCTCAACCGCGACGGCGACGAGATCGGCGCGCGCTGGCAAGACGGCCAGGTCACCATGCCGCCGGGTTTTCGCGATGCCTACCAGGCCTTCTGGCAAGCCGGCTGGGGCAGCCTGTGCTCGCAGACCGAAGACGGCGGCCAAGGCTTGCCGGCGGTGCTCGACACCCTGCTCTACGAGATGCTGAGCGCGGCCAACCACGGCTGGACCATGGCCCCGGGCCTGCTGCACGGCGCCTACGAGTGCCTGCGCCACCACGGCAGCGCGGCGCTGCGCCAAACCTATCTGCCCAAGCTGGCCACCGGCGAGTGGCTGGCCACCATGTGCCTGACCGAGCCGCATGCCGGCTCCGACCTGGGCCTGGTGCGCACGCGTGCGGTGCCGCTGCCCGACGGCCGCTACGCCCTCTCGGGCACCAAGATCTTCATCTCGGGCGGTGAGCACGACCTGTCGGACAACATCGTGCACCTGGTGCTCGCGCGGCTGCCCGACAGCCCGCCCGGCCCCAAAGGCCTGTCGCTGTTCCTGGTGCCCAAGTTCTACGAGGACGGGCAGCGCAGCGCGGTGTTCTGCGACCGCATCGAAGAGAAAATGGGCCTGCACGGCAGCCCCACCTGCGTGATGCGCTTTGACGAGGCCCCCGCCTGGCTGGTGGGCGAGGTGGGCAAGGGCCTGGGCGCCATGTTCATCATGATGAACGCGGCGCGCCTGCATGTGGCCATGCAGGGCATTGGCCTGCTGGACGCGGCCTGGCAGAAGGCCGATGCCTACGCGCGCGAGCGTCGCCAGATGCGCGCGCCGGGCAAGGGCCGCTCGGCCGCAGAGGCCGACCTCATCATCGAGCACCCGGCGGTGCAGCGCATCCTCGACACCCAGCGCGCCTGGGTGGACGGCGGCCGCGTGCTGGCCTACCAGACCGCCATCGAACTCGACCGCGCCACGCACGGCGAGGGCCCGGTGCAGGCGGCGGCGCAGACCTGGTGCGCCCTGATCACCCCGGTGCTCAAATCGGTGTGCACCGACCAGGCCTTTCATGGCGGCAGCGACTGCCTGCAGGTCTTTGGTGGGCACGGCTATGTGCGCGAATGGGGCATCGAGCAGCACATCCGCGACGCCCGCGTGGCCATGATTTACGAGGGCACCAACGAGATCCAGGCCATCGACCTGCTGTGCCGCAAGGTGATGGCCGATGGTGGCACCGGTTTGATGGCCCTGCTCGACCGGCTCGAGGCCGACCTGCCGGCGCAGGCGGTGCAGCGCAGCGCCAGCCTGGCGCGCCTGTCGACCCTGCGCGCCGTCACCCGCCAGGTGCTGGAGGCGGCCAAGCAGGACGCCACCTTGCCCTACCGCGTGGCCGACGACTTTCTGCGCGCCGTGGCCCTGGTGCTGCTGGACTGGGCCTGGCAACGCATTGCGGTGCAGACCGCCGAGGCCGATCCCGCGCGCTGGCAGGCGCCGCACCAGGCCCTGCGCCACTGGGTGCTGCCCGAGTTCCAGATGCGCACCTTCATCATCGTGCAGCAATGCACCGTGCGCGCGGCATGAGCGAACGCGGCGCGTCCCGTTCGCGCTCGGCCGCAGGGGCGCAGGACGCGGCCTCGCCTGCGGCCAAGCGTGCCCGGCGTGCGAAGGCCCCACGCGCCAGCAACTCTGCAATCACCAGCAACTCTGCAATCACCAGCAGCACGGCCAGCCCCGCCGCCCCGGCCGACCGAAGCGCCGACCGCAGTGGCCCACGCGCCAAAGCCCGCTCGCGCGAAGCGGGCGCGGCGGTCGATCAGGTCGACACCGGCTACCTGCAAACCCTGCTGGGCTACAACGCCCGTCGCACCGCGCTGCTGATCATCGAGACCTTTTTGCAGCGCATGGCGCCCTATGGGCTGCGCCCGGTGGAGTTTTCGGTGATGTCGGTGATCCACCACAACCCCGGCGTGACCTCGCGCCAGCTGTGTGCGGTGCTCAACCTGCTGCCGCCCAATCTGGTCGGGCTGGTGCAGGCCTTCGAGGCGCGCGGGCTGATCGAGCGGCGCCCCCATCCGCACGATGGGCGGGCGTTTGGCTTGCACCCCACCCCAGAGGGCGTGACGCTGATGCAGGCAGCCGAGCGCACGGCCACCGAGCTCGAGATCGATCGCTCACCGCGCCTGTCGCCCGCCGAGCGGCGCCAGCTGCTGGCGCTGTTGCAAAAAGTCTATCTGTAAGGCCGCGCGACCCAGGCCGGTCGGGCTTGCGGCCGCATGGGCGGCAGGCGCGCTGCGCGGGCGCAGCGCCGCCGCACCAACCTCAACGCGCGTCGGGCAACTCGATCTTGACCTCGAGCACTTCCAGGTTGTCCTGGCGCTCGAGCTGGACCTTGATGTCCTTGGGGTTGATGTTGATGTATTTGCTGATCACCGCCACCAGATCGCGCTGGAGGTCGGGCAGGTAATCGGGCTCGGCGGCGTTGCGACCGCTGCGTTCGTGCGCCAGGATGATCTGCAGACGTTCCTTGGCAACGCTGGCGGTCTTTTTCTTTTCACCGAGCAGGAAGGACAGAAAGGACATGATCACTTGGCTCCAAACAGGCGCTTGAAGAAACCGGCCTTTTGCGCTTCGGTAAAGCGCATCGGCTTGTCCTCGCCCAGAAAGCGGTCGATCACATCGCGGTAGGCCTCGGCCACGTCGCTGCCCGCCATCTGGATCGCGGGCGTGCCCTGGTTGGAGGCCTGCAGCACCTTGTCGCTCTCGGGGATCACACCGATCAGCTGAATGCGCAGAATGTCCTGGATGTCCTGCAGCGAGAGCATCTGGCCGTCTTCGACGCGGTTGGGGTTGTAGCGCGTGATCAGGAGGTGTTCCTTGATCGGCTCCATGCCCTCGATGGCGCGGCGGGTCTTGCTGCTCAGGATGCCCAGGATGCGATCGGAGTCGCGCACCGACGACACCTCGGGGTTGGTCACCACCAGCGCCTCGTCGGCAAAGTGCATGGCCATCAGGGCGCCGGTCTCGATGCCCGCAGGGGAGTCGCAAACGATGTAGTCAAAGCCCATGGTCGCCAGGTCCTGCAGCACCTTCTCGACGCCCTCCTGCGTGAGGGCGTCCTTGTCGCGCGTCTGCGAGGCGGCCAGGATGTACAGGTTCTCGACCTGCTTGTCCTTGATGAGGGCCTGGTGCAGGTTGGCCTCGCCCTGGATCACGTTGATGAAGTCGTAGACCACGCGGCGCTCGCAACCCATGATCAGGTCGAGGTTGCGCAGACCCACGTCGAAGTCGATCACCGCGGTCTTGAAGCCCTTGAGGGCCAGGCCGGTGGCAAAGCTGGCGCTGGTGGTGGTCTTGCCCACACCGCCCTTGCCGGAAGTCACTACAACGATTTTTGCCATGATGCTCTTTCAGT
>JACCDG011100985.1_pt1 | contig 21516 bp, 17 predicted proteins | sample 7442471 | NCBI WGS metagenome assembly JACCDG01 (sample SAMN15323444, study PRJNA562643) | freshwater metagenome | isolation source: river surface water | place: USA:Blue River Watershed | collected 2017-08-17 | reverse complement strand
CACCACCGGTTGTACCTTGTGCACCTTGTGAGCCTCCACCACCGGTTGTACCTTGTGCACCTTGTGAACCATTTGAACCAGCAGCTCCTTGTGAACCATTTGAACCAGCAGCTCCTTGTGAACCATTTGAACCATTTGAACCAGCAGCTCCTTGTGAACCATTGGTTCCGGTTATACCTTGTACACCCGTTGTTCCTTGTAAACTTAAATTACTTCTTTGACGAATATTTCCACTATCATCAGTAACTAATATTTTTGTTTCAGTTGTTCCTGCCGTTCCTGCCACAGATGGTAATTTAAATCCACCTCTGATTTCCATTGAACCGGTAAATGTTTGTGAACCTGAAATTACACCATCTAATATTAAAAAATTATTGCTCATATCTTATTAAGTTAATCTTATCATTATAAAGTTACCACTTCTATAAAGTCCATATAAAGGAACTCCACCTGCTGCCGCTGCTGCATCATTTGCAAAATTTAAGTTTTGTCCTACATTACTCAATATTGTAAATGATTGTAATGTTTGTGTAGAACTCACACCTAAAGAACCAGTTATTTCTGTTGCTGAATTTATAGATACTACCGAACCATTATCTGAAATATTTGAATCTGCAACATGTTCATTACCTGTTCCTTTTAAAATACGATTATTTGTTAGATAAGTTTCATTACCTATATTATCATATGTTTCAGGTCCCATTAGAACTACTGATGAAGTTATAATATTACTAGCTCCTCTATGTACAAAAATAAATTCATCTTGTACTGAATCATAAAGGAATGAACCTGAACCACCAATCGAACCACTATCGTTAATTGCTAATCCTGCATATCTAATTGCTGGATTTGCAGTATTTAAATTTACTATATTTGTACCAATAGATACTGCACTTGCTGTAATATTTTGTAATGAAGAACTACCTTGAACAATTAAATCACCATTAACATATACTGAACCTGTAATTGTTTGTGTTCCTATAAATGTATTTGAACCAGTAGTTGCGTAACTTCCAGTTTTAATTTCTAAACTATTTAATCTTGTATTTGTAGATTGTGTATATTCATTAAATGAAGAAGTAAATAATTTTTGATTAATATCAAATATTTTTGAATCATTATAATTAGCAAATCCATCTAACTCTGTAATTAAAACTTGAGATGAACCACTAACTACTCCCGCTGGTAATAATGTAGTTATTTGTGTAGAACCACTAATTACATTATCTAAATTTAATTTTGTTTTAATTGTAGTATCAATAGAAGATGTAAATGATTCTATTGAATTTAATCTACTATTAGTTGATGATGTATATGATTCAAATGATGAAGTAGTTACATATCCAATTGGTTGACTATTTACTAATCTACTATCAATTGATGCACTAAATGCACTTACATTTCCAATACCATTAATACTACCACTAAATCCATTAGATGCGGTAATAGAACCTGTCATTAATAAACCGGTTGCACTATATTGATCACTACCATTTTGAGATAATCCTTCAAATGTGATAGTATCTACAACTTGTATTGATTTAGAGGTTGCACCTTTTATTAAAAGATTACCTAATGTACCATTTGTTTCATATGCTAAAACAGGTGAACCAGATGCTGCTATTTCACCAATTATCTCTAATGCATCTATTCTTGTATCAAATGATGAACTATCCGTTTTATATTGAGATGCACTAAAGTTTTCTAATCCATCCAATCTACTATCTACTGATGTTGAGAATGTTGTTACATTACCTATTCCAACCAATGTAGATGCACTTACACTACCACTAACATTTATATTATTACTAAATATTACACTACCACTAACCTCTACTGCAAATCCTTGAGATGAGTGTGGTATAGTTGATGCATTGTTATCATATTTATCAGTATTAATTCCCACAGTTCCATCACTATATACATTAATAGATGATGAATTCCAAAGGTTTCCAGCAAAAATATGAGTATGTCCATGTATTGTTTCTGCAGCACTACCTACATATAAATCATTATTTGAAGTATATAAATAACCATCTCCTGCATATCCTACTTCATTTCCAGTATAATTTGATGAATTAATACCTAAATCAACGTATGATGAACTATCGGTTGCAACATCATTCCATATAACTAAATCGGCACTAGCATTTGAACCACTACCAAAGTTTTTAATATTAACTTCTGCATATGAATCTTGTCTAGATGTTTGAAATGTTGCTATATTATAAGATTGTCCATTATCAACCATTAATCTTTCTGGATTAGGTGATGTTGCATTAGTTCCTAATCCAAATGTTGATGCTCCTATAAATGAATGAACAAAATGTGTAACAGAATGTATTTCATCGAAATATGCAATTTGATTTACATTACCACTAACACTATTAGATACTTCTGTTTTTATTGAAGAGCTAAATGTTTCAATCACATCTAATCTATTATCAATTGATTGAGAATATAACGTTACGTTACCTATGCCCACTAATGTAGATGAACTAATTGAACCGGTAACCGAAAAATCTTTATTTAATTCAAGTCTTTGATTACCATCATTCCAACTCATTGATACATCTGCACCTGCTATATAAATACCCGCACCATCTGATGTTGCAGATGATATTGATCCACTTGCAATTGTAATATTTTTATCTGCTACATTTAAAATACTAGAATCTAATGATGTTTGTGTACCCTGTACAATTAAATTTCCTTTTATTATTGTATCACCACCTGTTACATCTATTGCTGTTTTCAATGATGAACTATATGTTTCTAATTCATCTATTCTTAAATCAAATGATGTACTATCTGCATTATATTGTGATGCACTAAATGTTAAAAAAGATGCACTTACAATACTAAATGATTCTGAAATTGCTACATAAGATGTTGAAATGTTTAATAACGATTGTGATACATTATTTAAACTGCCACTTGTTGTATTAAATGATTCAGTTATTGATGCTGTAAATTGATTTGTACTTTGAGTAAATTGATTTATACTTTGAGTAAATGTATTATAACTTTGACTAATTATTTCTAAATTATCCAATCTATCTGCAACTAATGTTATATCTATTCCATTTACCGAACCACTCAATGAACCGGTAATACTTGAACCTGAAATTGTTGTTCCGTATATTGTTGCCCATCGTTTGTTTAAACTACCAATATTATATGTGTTTGATTGTGATGGTATTAAATTTGAACCAAAATCTGCAACTACGGTTATTGTATCTGTTGTTTGATCACCAAAAGTTAAATTACCAACAATAGTAGTATTTCCACTAACAATTAAATTACCACCTAAATTTAAACTTCCACTTATATCTAAACTTCCACTATTTAGTTCGTTTAATTTTGCTAATGTAATTACTGAAGAGTCATCTGAACCTAATTGTAATGATTGAGATGTTGTATTATAGAATAATTCACCTACATCAAGCGAACCACTTTCTCCCCTTCTAATTTGAAATAATGCTGCCATTTAATTCTTTGTGTTTTTTATAAATATCTTAAATAAATATTTTCTTATTATGCGTTAAAATCTAAATCTACTATATCAACCAATGCACACCCAACATATAATTCTGCAAATGAACGTGGTGGAATATTATTCCCATCTACTTCATTTAATTGTGCAGTAGATAAATCTACCACTATGTTAGTTAATCCACTACCATCACCAACAAAATTAGATGCTGTAATTGCACCATCTATTTGAACGGAACCTGTAAATGAATGTATATCATCTGCTGAATTACCAAAGTTTGAACTACCACTTTCAAATAAAACAGATGAAGATATTATTGAAATATTAAATTGTCTTGCATTAACTGTGCCTAAAACTGTCAAATCAGATGTAATTCCTAAAGAACCACTTATTACACTAACACCATGATTAACAGTCAATGTATCATTAACTCGTAATGAACCAAATGAACCTGTTTCTGTAATTCTAATTGAACCAGTTACTTGTGAATTAGTTGTTACTATACCTTCTATGGATTCTACTGAACCAGATTTCTTAAAATGTATTTTACCGTCATATGTGTTTATTGCTAACTCACCTAATTGTAATGAACCGGTATCTGGCGTTTTCCCAGCTACTGCCGAACGCTTCAGTAATATGTTTTGTGCCATATCTATGGAATCCTATAAAAGTTATATAACTAAAAAAGTGTAGTATATACTACACAAATAAATATATGAATATAAATAAAAACCCCCATATTTCTATGAGGGTTTTAAATCATTTATTATACTAATTCACCACCATCTGGTCCTACTTCTAAAACAGCGAATCTACTATTTACCGAAGTACTAAACGCTAATACATCACCTATTCCGTAAAGAGAACCACTAAATCCGTTTGCAGTTGTGATAGTTGCGATTGTTACATCGTTATATCTAAATTGAACTGATTCAGAAACGGTTGCTACTTTGTAAAGAGAACCACTACCTTGAATATATCCGATTGTTCCAGCAAATGGTTCCGAATTGAAATCGAAATCATCCGGTCTCATTGATGCAGTAACACCAGTTAAGTTACTACCATCACCACTAAATGCACCTGTAAAAGAACCAGTAAACTCACCACCAACAAAAGTGGTTGCTGTCATACTACCAACTAAGGTAATATCACCACTCGCTGTTGAATCTGTTACTAAGAACTCTTGTACATTTTCAAATCCACTACCTGATTTCTTTAAAAACGCTTTACCATCGTGGGTGTTAAGTGCTAATTCACCTAAGTCTAAATTAGCGATTGTTGGTATACTACCTGATGTACCTGAACGTTTTAATAATATTTTTTGAGCCATATGATTACCTTTACTTTATATTTTTTTAGTATGAACCACCATCAATTGTTGTTTCTAATATTGTTATTCTAAAGTTACTTGCACTTATTGAAGTTGCAAATGAACTACTATTGTTAGTAATATCAGTACTTTGAGTTGCATCTGTTAAGTATATTGAAGCACTTAATGCTGTTAAGCTTGCTGCACTTGCACTAAATGAAGTAGCTACTGAAGAACTAAAGTCACCAGTCACGCTTGCTACACTTGCACTTAAAGAACTTATACTTGCATTTGATGCAGATAATGAAGTTGCAAATGAAGAACTATTATCAACGATAGTAAAATTACTAGCACTTATTGAAGTTGCAAAAGCACCACTTACAGAGTTTAAATCACTTGCTGCACTTGCTGAATTTACCGTTGCAGTGAAAGCACTTGCGCTAAATGAAGTCGCTACACTAGAACTTAATTGTGAAACAGTAAATGCACTTGCAGAGAATGAAGTAGCTACTGAAGAACTAAAGTCACCAGTCACACTTGCTACACTTGCACTCAAAGAAGATACATTATAAGCACTTGCAGAGAATGAAGTTGAAATAGCTGTATCAAATGAACTAAATCCTGTTGTAGAACTTAATGTAATTTGTGATGAACTACTTACTACACTATCACCTACTGCTAATAATACTTTTGCTTCACTACCACTCTTACCAGCTATCCAGTAATCATTAGTTGTATCCCATAATAATGAACCACTAAATGTTGAAGGTGCAGTTGGATCTTTTACAATCAATCCACCGAATGCTCCCGCTGTTCCATTTAATGAAAGAATATTATCACCTAAATCAATTGTAGTTGAATTAACAACTGATTGTGTACCTATTACTCTTAAATCACCTAAAATTGTTACTGAAGAACCTGTTAATTCAAATGCAGTATCAAATGCTGATTGAGATGCTTCTAATCTAGTTGCTCTACTTGCGATTGAAGCACTCCATGCTGCTTCATTTGCATTACTTGCAGAAATTGAAGTTACTAATGAAGAACTTAAATTTGTTATATCAGATGATACTGAACTACTTAATGCTACTACACTTGCTACACTTGCACTAAATTGTGTTGCAATTGAAGAACTAAAATCGCCAGTCGTACTTGCAACACTTGCACTTAATGCTGCTATTGCTGCATTACTTGCTGAAGTTGATGTTGCAAATGCACCACTTACTGAATTTAAATCAGAAGCTGCACTTGCAGAGAATGATGTGTATTCTGCTTTAGATGCACTAAATGAAGTAGCTACTGAAGAACTAAAGTCACCAGTAACACTTGCCACACTTGCACTCAATTGTGAAACTGAGTATGCACTTGCACTAAATCTACTATCTACTGATTGAGAAAATGCTCCAATGTTTCCTACACCACTAATATTAGATGCACTAAATTCGTTAGTTACGGTTGTTATACTAGCAGAAACTACTAATACATTATTATTTAAACCATCAGGTGATACTGAGAAATTTGTATTGTGTACATGTACACCACTACCTGTTGCTGTTAATCTTAATTCATTATCAGCTACGATATTAATATTATTATCTGAATTACCTAATTCAATTCTACCTTGATTTCCAGATATATGATTTGTTACTAAATCTTGACCAAATTGAATATATACTGAACCACTTACTGTTACATCACCTAATATACCTTGTGAACCGGTAAATGAATTTGAACCAGTTGTTGCAAATGTTGTAGATTTAAATTCTTCTGCATCTAATCTGCTATCTACTGATGTTGATAATGCTAATTGTGATGCGTTACTTGCTGATATTGCAGTTGCTGCACTTGCACTAAATGATGTATATTCTGCATCACTTGCTGATATTGCTGTTGCAAATGAAGCTGAATCACTATAATAAGATTGTGTAAATGCTAAATAAGAAGCTGAAATAGTTTCTAAGTTACCTACTCTTGTTCCTATTGAACCACCACCACCTAATGAAGTTTCTAATGTATCTAATCTTGTATCTACTGAAGAACTTAAGGTATCTATTGTTGTGTAAAGTGCACCACTTAATGCTGTTTGAGAAGCTGCACTTGCACTAAATCTACTATCTACTGATTGAGAAAATAAAGTTACATTACCAATACCAGTTATAGAACCACTAATTGTACCAGGACCATTTACGAATAATGAAGAACCTGAAGTTAAGTTCAATGAAGAACTATTTGTCAAGTTCATATTAGAATCATTAACTGCTACTGCTCCGTTAAAGTTAGTAGAACCACTAACATTTACCGAACCACTTATAGTTTGAGTTCCAATGAATGTATTTGAACCAGTTGTTGCAAATGTTGTAGATTTAAATTCTTCTGCATCTAATCTGCTATCTACTGATGTTGATAATGCTAATTGCGATGCATTACTTGCACTAAATTGTGTATAAACTGAACCACTTATTGTATCTAAATCACCAACTACATCAGATATTCTTGTATCAAATGAAGCTGAATCACTATAATATGATTGTGTAAATGTTAAGTAAGAAGCTGAAATAGTTTCTAAATTAGCTACTCTTGTTCCTACTGAACCACCACCACCTAAAGATGTTTCTAATGTTGCAACTCTACTATCTACTGATTGAGAATATAAAGTTACATTTCCTATTCCTGCAATTGTTGAAGAACTAATTTCTCCAGTTACATCTAAATCACCACTTACGATAATTGTAGATGAACTTTGTTCCATTATAGAATCACCAATGTGATCATCTCCAACTGCTACTACAATCTTTCCTGTTGTTAATCCTGCTTCTTCTCCTAATGAACCACTATTTTTTGGACCAGAAATCAATCTAGCACTCATTCCTGATTCAGCACCACCTGAAGGATGTTGATAAATCCAATGATTATTTAAAGAATCCCAAAATAATGAACCACTTGCACCTGCACCACTACCACTGTCTGCAACAGAAATACCACCAAATCTAACGGCTGGTGTCGCTGTATTAAGAATTACGGTATTTGTTCCGATACTTACAGCACTTGCTGTGATGTTTTGAAGTGAAGAAGAACCTTGTACTACTAAATCATTTGTAATATATAATGAACCAGTAATAGTTTGTGTTCCAAAGAATATATTTGAACCAGTTGTTGCATAAGTAGCATTTAATGCTAATTGCGAAGAACTGAAAGAATTAAATTGTGTTGCTGCACTTGCACTAAATGATGTGTATTCTGCTTTTGATGCTGAATCAGTTGTTGCTAATGAAGAACTTAAGTTACTAATTGTAGTTGCTACTGCACCACTTAATGCTGTTTGAGAAGCTGCACTTGCACTAAATGAAGTTGCTACACTACTACTAAAGTCACCAGTAACACTTGCTACACTTGCACTTAAACTTGCAATACTTGCGTTACTTGCTGAAGTAGAAGTTGCAAACGCACCACTAATATTATTTACACTTGAACTTAAATTTGTGATTGATGTTTGTGTTTCACCAATAGATGATGTCAAACTACCACTTAATGAATTTAAATCACTTGCTACACTTGCACTTAATTGAGATACCGTAAATGCACTTGCACTAAATGAAGTTGCTACACTACTACTGAAATCACCAGTTACACTTTGAATTGAAGAACTTAAATTTGCAATTGATGCTGATACTGATGAACTAAAATCACTAATGTTTCCACTTAAGTCAATTGCTTCGTTTGTATCACTACCTAATAAAAATAAGGTATTACTTGCACTAGCATAAAAAGGAACACCATCAAGCATTCCGTTATAAGTAGATGCTGAGAATATAGGGGCTACATCACCTCTTAATATTCTATTTGTTGCACTAATAGCACCACTTTCGTATGCTGCAAATACTAATGCTTCACCGTTTGTTACATTTCCTAATTTAACCGAACCGGTTGCGATTACTAATTCACCTTTCTGAAGTGAGCCGGTTACTGATGATAGTTTTTCTAAACTACCACGTTTGTGTTTTATTATTTGTGCCATATTAGTTGTAGTTACTCCTTTACTGATATAAATATGATTGTTCTCATATTAAACTATAATATATTTAATTTTTTTTTAGATTTATTTCTACCATTCTCCCATATCTACTATATTTGATTGTGCTTCACCACCAACGAATGGATCAGGAGGAGCTGAATCACCACTTCCACTTTGTCCATTTATCCATAATTGACCAGGTACGGTTGTATCCATTTCTAAATCTTTGCTTCCACTCAATCCTGTTGCATTTACTATTGCCGCGGCACCACTTATGATTACAGAATAAGAATCTGCATCTGCCGGTACAAATGTTATACCAGTCAATGTTGCACCAGCTAATTGTGCAGATGAACTAATTACACCTTCTGCATTCATCTTATCCTTAATGGTTGTATCAATTGAATTACTAAATGCTGCAAAATTTGCATTACTACTACTAATTGATGTATTGATAGAAGAACTGATTAAAATTATATTTGCTTCAGATGCACTAAATGAAGTAGCTACTGAAGAACTTAAATTTGTTATTGTTGTTGCTAATGCTCCACTCAATGCAGTTTGCCCTGCTTCACTTGCACTTATTGTTTGTGCTATACTTGCACTTAATACTAATTGTCCAAATTCTGATGCACTCAATGATGTTACCAATGAAGAACTTAAATTCGTTATAGTTGATGAAATTGCACCACTTAATGCCGTTTGTCCTGCTTCACTTGCACTTATCGTTGTTGATATAGATGAACTTAAATTATCAATTGTATTATCAAATGATGTACTAATTAAAACAATATTTGCATTACTACTACTAAATTGTTGAGCTACCGATGCACTAAATTCACCACTTGTTGCTTGAACAGATGCACTCAATTGTGCTATTGTATATGCACTTTGACTATCATTTAATGCTAATGAAGAACTCAAATCATTCAAAGATGCTGTTGTAACATATGTTTGAGAAAGAATATTAATTGATTGTGAAATTGATGCACTTATTAATGATGCTTCTAAATCACTACTCATTGTCATATCTAATTGAACTACAAATCCATCGTAGTTTGATGCTGATACTAAATCAACTTGTGCAGATGATGATATTAATCCTGCACCATCTATTATTTGATATACCGCATCATTAAAATCCTCACCAATTGCTGATGCGGATGTCAATGCCGAACTACTTTCTATTTGTTTTAATCTAATTAGTGTTGCCATATTATCTATAAATATCTCTTACCAACTTTTTGTTGAAGTAGTTACGATTTGTATTTTTGAAGTTTGTCCATCCGCATTTGCTGTCCAACTTGAACCATTATTTGCTGAATTGTATCCTGCCCAGCCTAAAACTGCATTTGGTGATACACTCATTTTTAATACAGGATATCTTGTTTCGGTTGCTGCATCAGTTGGTGCTTTTCTAACAAAGTAATCTCTACCACCACCTGTTGTTGGACTTGCTGTTCCTCCTACATTTGTTATAGAACTGCCATTAAAAGTAGTTGTATATCCTAATTGAGAGTTTCCACCACTTTGATTCCAAGCTTCTGTAATCATTGCAATTACATATTCACCATTATCAATTTGAAATGATGGTGTACCACTTGCACCAAATGAAACCCAATATGGTGCACCATATCCTGTAGCAGTATCTCTTTTATTGATATCGCTATCACTATTACCTTTTTTGGTTGCACCACTTACATTTGATACAACTGCATTATATTGTGTTTGAGTAACCTTTACCCAATCACCGGTTGCTGCCGAATTATATGCAGTCAATTGTACACCACTTAGTTGTGCTGCTATTGCATCCACCACCACTCTTGGTGATAAACTAAATCCGTTTGAAAATTCTATTCCCATATCATTTATTTTTTATTTTATTTTAATTTTATGTTGAAGTAAATCTAAATGTTAATTGTAATGTGACATATGGATTATCTCCTAATTGAAAATGACCACTACCAAACCACTTTACCCATGCAGAATCATTGATAGTCAAAATTCGGAATTGTGTAGAATTATAAACAACCGGATATACACGTCCTCCTGTTGCCCCATTACTAATACCTCCACCACCCGATGGTATAACATAAGTATAATTATACCAACTACTAGTTCCTACATTGGCAGTATATAATTGTTGTGAAGGTAAAGTCGTATCAAACGATAAACTATTAGGTAAGGTAAACAGATAATCACCAGAACCATTTGCAGCACCTGTGTTAGCCGTTTGGAAATATGTCATCACCACTTCCCATTGTTTTGTACCCAACTGACGATAACTAATATTATCTTGTGTTTTTGTTCCCTTTGTTGGTGTAGTTGTAGTTGCTCCGAATGCGATAGTACCTGCACTTGTCCATATTGGAGTTGCTAAAATGTTTGTGCTAGTTCTTGTTAATATTTCACTACTAACACCATCAGATAGGGATGTGATATCAAAATAAGCACCTCTAGCATTTCCACCTTGTTCAAAAAATCTTAATCTATTTTGATAAGAGTCAATGGTAATACCACTACCCGTTAGTGAATTATTTGTTTGTGATTTTGCTAATAGAATTTCACCACCTTCATCTCCGCTACCAGTTCCAATAGTTACTGCACCTCTTAATGTAGTTGTACCTGTAAACGTATTTGTTCCTGTAAATGTATTGTTTGTAGATGGTAAGTTTGTATTTGTTCTTAATTCTACTGCCGTTAAAAGAGGACCAGATGCTTCACCAAATTCAAAAGTTCCTGCAATACCACTAACAGTCCTCATACTATATGTGTAAGTTCCTGCCGATGGTGTATCTATTATATTCAAACAATAAGGAACATTTTGATTTGATTCATTTTCAACTTGAACAATGTTTCCAATTGCACTTTCACCTCTATAAAGTTGCAATCTACACCATCCGGTTGAAGTTGGGTTCGCATCACCGGTTACCATAATTTGAACGGGATTGCCAGTTGTACTAATACTCCCACTTATTATGGATACACCAGTTGTTGTGATGTTTGTTATTTTATTTCCTAATACTTGTGTATAATTTGGACTTCCACTTATGATAGTTGCTTCTAATGTATCAAATCTACTATCTACTGAAGAACTTAATGTTGTAATTGAAGTTTGTAATGAACTACTATAAGAACTTGCACTTTGGAATGCTCCCCATGCACTTGCACTTATAGTTGTTACTGATGATGTAGTTGCATATCCTAATGCACTAATTTGTGAACTACCACTTATTGTTCCTGCTACTGCACTACCACTAATTATTCTACTATTAAAAGATGCACTATCAGTTGAATAAGATGCCGTTAACACAAATTCTAATGAACTACTTAATAATCCACTTGGTAATTGTGTTGAACTACTATAAATACCACTGCCATTTAACACTTGTGCCGAAGAACTTATTGTTCCGTTTAATGAAGTTAAATAAGATGCCGTTGCATTTTCTAATGATGTTAATCTTGTATTAGATGCTGTATAAAAAGATGCAAATGCGTTATCATTTGTTAAATCTACCGAATTTATTAAAGTTACTATTTCTGCAAAAGTATCCGTATTAGTATTTGATGCTGATAATATTGCATTTATTCTATTTTTTTCAGTTAAAATTTTTGAATCAAATGAAGCACTTGCACTATAATAACTTTGTGTAAATGTTAAATATGATTCCGTAACTTCGTTAATTCCACTAAAATCAATACTACCAAAACTACCACTTATTGATGTAAATGATTGTGATATTTGATTAAAAGATTGTGTTAAATTATTGAATGAAGTTATAGTAGTATATGAACCTGTTACAAATCCTAAATCACTTATTTGTGTTGATGAACTTACAATATCGTTTGGTTTATTTGCAATATTATCCCAAGTTGTTTGAGTAATACTACCACTCAAAACATATCTATTATCTGCTGAACTACTAAAACTTTCTAATCCATCTAATCTACTATCTATCGAAGTTGATAATGAATTAAGAGATGCTGTTGTAGCTAATGTGTTAATTGTGCCACTTACTGCATTAACAACCAAATCCGATGCAAATGTTGTATCTAATGAAGATGTTAATCTATTGATAGGAATTTTATAAGTTGCACTACCAGATGATCCAACTACAAATGTTGTATCTAATGTTGCTATATTTAACTCAGGTAATTCTGAAATTTTAATTCTTGCCATTTTATTTTATTATATCCTTATCGTTTTCCGTTGTTAACCAATCTTCTTCTCCATCTCCATCTACATCACCTAATCCCAATAATATTGGATCAAATTTTGAAACTATTTCAAAACTTGTTTCATCAAAATCTTGACCTACAATACCATCTACAGCTTCACTTTTCTGAATATTAATTACGATGTATTGTTCTACATTAACACTATATGTTTCTGCATCTAATCTCAATCCGTTACAATAAATATCAAAATCTTTTGCAGTTAGTGTTTCTACACCATTTAATATTTTATATGATGTTATTGTTAAAACATATTTATCTACTTCTTCAATTAATAAATCAGGATGTATCCCTAATTCATTATTTACAAAGTTCATCATTTGTATTCTAAAATCATTTACTTTACCAATATCTCTTTTTTGAACATTTATAATTGGTTTAGATTTTGTTTTAGATTGTGGTTTTGTTGCAACAGGTTGTGATATGTTTGGTTGAATATTTTCCGTTGCCAAATATCTTAAATAATCCAATTGTTTATTAGATTTTTTTTGTATTGATATGTTAGGTCTTTGTTTCATTATTTACTAAAAGTTCCTGTTACTTGTAAATCATCCTGTTCATTAATTTCGTATGGTAAATTTTGTTTTGGTATTTCAAATCTTACACTATTTCCAAAATTTTTTACACTATAATCATATCTACCAATATTTTGTTGGTTTATATCTAATTGAATAATAGATGTTCGTTCTTTAACTACTTTATTCATATTTTTATCAATGATATCTTTTGGTAATTTATAACCCTTAAGTTGATAAATGTAATGAGTTGCAGTAGTTTCTACATATTCTAATTTTGCATTTTTTACTGAAACATATGCTAATATATGTTGTAATATTCCCATTATAATAATTCAAATTTACCTGCTATATAAACACTATCTAAATTATCCAAAGTAAATCCTAATAATCCTGTATCAAATATATACGTTATACTATTTGATGTATAAGATGCTTCATAATATCCACTTGAATATTTAACACCATTTATGTATACCTTAATTGTATCTAATGGATTTGCTATTTCTAATTCTGCTGGTGGTACTATTACTTTTACTCCACTAAATGTTACTCTATCTGTTAATGTTGGTATTATAGATGTTGTATTATTAATTTCCAAATAGTCGTACAATACCTTATTTGCATTGTAATCATTTGTTTGAATATTACTACTTGCTCTACCACTTACATCAGTTTCTAAAGTTGTAATAACAGCTCTTGTAGAAATACTTTTTTTGATTGTAGATTCATTATCAAATCTTTCAGGAAGTAAATATGCTTTAACTAACATTGTAAAGTTTGTTCTAATCAATCTTTCGTTTGTATCAGTTAATTCTTGAGTTGGTTCAAACGAATCTATAATTACTTTAAATTTAAACTTACTTTTATCTCCCCAATATTCATCACCTGCCCATTTAAATGCTTCTACCACCGTATTCATATGTTCTGTATAATTAGTCCATACCATTACCTCATAACTAATATCCACATAATCTGGCATTGTTATATTATACAATTCTTTTCTAGGTTTGAAGTTATTTAAAATAGAAAATTTATCGTATCTATTTTTTGCACTATATGTTGTGTAGGTAGGATAACTCAATAAACGATTTGGCATTTCCATAGTATCGTTTCTTTCTAAAGTTGTTCTTTTATACATTATTAAAGGTAATTGTAATTTACCTCTTTTATCTCTGTATACACCATCCACTTGTGCAGATTTCCATCTTTCTGCATTACCATACATAATAGGAATTTTTATTTCACTACCATCTAATGTAAGTTTTGGAACAACCACATCATTCATATACTCAAATATAGCAGTATCAATATCATAAAGTTTAATTCCTTTATGTAGTGTTTCACCTTGTCTTGGTAACTGCTCCGCTCTATTTAGTGGTTTTCTAAGTGGATTTTCTGCCATTATATATTCCTAGGTTCTATGTTTAATTGTGATTTTCTCATTAAGAAAGTATTACAAGTTATACCAAAATTATTTGATGCTTGTCCACCTACTAATTGAGATGCGTTTGTATTTGTAATTTCATAATAACCATCTACAAATTGTATAACATCACCAATTTCTGGCATTATATCTTTTACAATACATGTATCCTGATTAAATCTAAATGTTACTTCTTGAATTGTATCTTGTCCTAAACCACTTTCATAATCCACCGTTTCATCATTATATTCAACCATAGCAAATAATGAAACACCATCATAGTAAGATTTATCTAATGATTCTCCATATAAATTAACTTTACTATTTTGTGCTATAAGTTTAAATACAAACACTTGAGTTTGCACAACTGCATCTACCAATTCTCTACTGATATTTTGGAAAAAGTTATAATCTCTCGGTGCTACAAATCTTGGCATCTATCTTATCCTATATAAAATGGTAACGGAATATTTTTTAACATCTTTTGTACTTGCTCAGCTTCCTGTGCTTTATACTCCATTTGTTTAGGTCTACTCAATTCCTCTAAATCTTGTCTTAATTGTTCGTATAATCTATCTTTATCGTTTTGTGCTTCTGCTCTCAACGATGCACCATCTAATGATACTTCACCATCAGGTATAGGAATAGTTGCATATTTTTCTCTAATACCACCCAATAATTCTTTTGATAATGCTAATGTATATTTCCATATCCATTGTTTACCAACTGAATTAATAGATGTGTAGGTCATATTATTGTATTTTATATTAGCATAATCACTAATAATAGAACCATTTACACCACTCTTATTTACAATAGATGATGCCGTTCTCTCATCCGATAATACATACTCAAACCAAATTAAATCTGGATTATAAGTAGATGTTCCTGGAATTGGGAATATTTCTAATATGTTATTATTAATATTAAATGTATATGTACTTCTACGAACCTGGTCATTAAATTCAATCGCTTGTATTCTTAAAAGGTCCTCATAAACTGGCATCAATACGAATTGTGCCGCTGGTGAGAATGAACTAAATCCAAACTCATCTAATAAGTTCAATGTACCTTTTGCTGAAACTGCGTATGGGTCAAAGAATCTACTAATTGCCGGTACACCTTCGTAGTAAACCTTTGTAATAATAATATCTTCACCATAATGTGAACCACTTTCTAATGAACCTGATGGTATAGTTGCTAATTTAGCTCCACCAGCACTAGTAACAAAACTTTGTGAATCAGCACTTAATGCACTCAAATCATATCTTTGAACACCACCAATTAATCTTAAAGAACCCTTATGAACCGTTGCACCTCTCTTACCACCTACATTTGCTTCTACTCCATATGAGTTTGCTATTGTAATAATTTGATTTGTATTTGCACCCTCAATATAATCGCCAGTATGATTAGTGTTATCATTTTGTTGCTGACCTAACATATTGTATAGGTTGTTACGAATATTAAATGCATTTACTTGTGCTGAATATTCCGAAATAGATTCTTCAAAACATGCATAAATATTTTCAGGTAATAACTCTACATTTTGTACAGGATACCCCAATCTTTTAGCTACCCAATCACTTACTTTATCAGCGTGTTGTTGGAATAAACTTTCACTATCATATAAACCAAATGGTGTTGATCCTGTTTCGAAGGATGAACTACCAGGCCAATTAATTGATGTTACTAAATCTGCTGCCATTATAATCCTTTTGTATAAATATCAATATGTTACGTTATAAAAAACTTTTTGTATTTTTCTTGTTTAATTCTTAATTTTAATTGATTATTATCACTATCTTGTTGTGTATATTGATAACTATCCATAAAACAATCTGTATTTACTTTGAATATTTTATGTAACATATTATTTAATTTTTGGTTTTGTTCTATAAAATTATTCTCATTTAAAACTCCCCATTTTACATATAGTTTTCTAAAATATTCAACATACCATTTGTAATTTCCATATGTATTTAAATGTGAATCATAATGAGACATATAATATTTTTGTGAATCTATTGTTCTATCTGCTACAAATTCTGTCATTCCACCATATTTTCCACTTTGAATTACATATTCCTCTTTAATTCCAAATATTGTTTTAAGAACTTGTTTTGCTCCTGCACAATTATGTTGCATCACATCCACTCTTTCTTTATAATCAAAATAAGTAAAATAATTTCTATCAATTAATTCAAACCTTTCTTTTAAATTATACTCAATTAATTCATCTTCATAAAAAATTGCCCATCCAAAAAACATATTGAAATGTTCAATACCATTATCTTTGTTCCATTCAATGATATTTTCTAAATTTGAAATATGTGCTTCTAATACATTTTTATATGAACTTACATACGGATTTAAATTATCTATATAATCCCATTCAGAACCTTCTACATTCGGTAAATCAAATTCAATTTCATATACAGGTTGTGTTGATCTAACTAATCCACTTAATTGTAATGTTCCGTATATGTTTTTTGGATTAACTCCTAATTGTAATAATTCTTTAACTTTTTGTTTGTATCTATGAAATATTACATGATTACCTGCAGAACCTTTTCCTATATTAAAATATTCAAATTCAATACCCATTTGCCATAATTCATATATTAAATGGTATGGATATTTGAAAGAATAATCAGGTGTACATAATTCTTTTGGATTATTAAATTTATCTAAAATACCATAATATGTTTCTCTTTTATCCGTAGTAATGTATGGCATATGTGAATCAGTAAATGAATCCCCTGCCGTAATTATGTATATTTTTTCCATTAGAACTTTTAGATAAATATATACGACATAAAAAAGGAGGTATTTCTACCCCCTTTCTTATTTATGTTCACTCTTACAGAGATTACAATAAGTTTAAATCACCTATTACAATCTTACCGAAGAATTCAGGTCTTACTAACTTCTTAGCGTAACGAGTCATAACACCTCTTCTTGGAGTGAAGTTATCTGGATCGTACACTAAAGGAGTTAAAATCAATGGTACATATGGAGCGTAAACAGCACCAGTCTCTAAGAAGTTGTTACCTTTGTAACCTAACAACATTACGTTCTCAGTCATGTAAGGGTTCTTGTAAACTGTGTATCTATTTGCGATAGAACCAACTTGAGTTACACCAGCTGCAAATTGCTTAGCATCTTTATCAGCAGATACAGTGAACGCTGGGATTGATTCTAAGATTGTACATACGTCTGGAGAAGCAACGATAAAGTTAGCACCACCTCTCATAGTCAATTGATGAATTTTGTTTGATACTTTGTTCAACTTAGTACCTAAAGTTTGGAACCAAGTGTTTCTTGTGTATGCAGAAGCTGCAGCTACATCAGAATCGATTTCGAATGCAGAACCATTCCACTCATTACCAACCTTTAAAGACCAGTATTCAGTAGTTAATGCGTTAGCTTTTAACATATCTAAGATTTCCAAATCAATTTCTAAAGAAATGTATTCAGATAACATAGAAGTTAATTCAGCTTCAGCATCAATTGAATGGTAAGCGTTCAAGTCTTGTGCCAACTCTGGAGTCCACACAGCTTTTAATTTTCTTGTCTTAGCAACGATAGCCTCAGATTTCAATTCTAAATCGATTTGAGGAATAGCTAAGTTTGTTCCACCAGCTGGATCACCACCTACGATTGGATCTCTATCTTCGAAATCACCTCTAGAAATAGAAGTTGGTTGCTTAGAATAAACTACACCAATTGTAGAAGTTGATGAACCTGAAGAAATTGCAGAACCACTAACGATGAATGATACAGTACCGTTTGAAGAGTATGTAGTCAATGCAGGGAAGTAAGTTGCGAAAGTTGATGTTGTACCGTTTGTAGTTGAACCAGATACAAAGAAACTTCTAACTGCGTTCACATCAGCTGATAATGCAGCTACTGAAGCAGAAGTCAAAGTTAATTTGTAGATTCTACCAGCAGCAACAGATGCAGATAAGTCACCATCAAAGTTTACATCAGCTAAGTTAGTTACTTTTGCAGTAGCTACTGAAGCTAAGATTGTATCTTGTTGGTTAACTGAATATCCGAATCTACCAGCACCGTATAAACCACCTACTGCTTCATCAGTTGAACCTAACTTTCCGTTACCAGTACCACCATAAAGTGATTTGTTTTCGAAAGATGGGTTACCAGCTTGTGCAGAACCATATTTGAAATCCATGTAGAAAATCAAACCTGAAGGTAAGTTCATTGGTTGTACAGAAACGAATTCTTTTGCAGCGATTTCACCGAAGATTCTTCTTACTAATGGTAAAGCTACACCAGACCATTCTTCAGAACCTGCTGAAGTACCAGTTTGAGTTGCCTCGTCAAGCAATTGTTTTGCTTGGTTCTCTAATAACACAGCCATTGCGTGTTGTTGAGTTTTTTCACCTATTCCTTCTAAAAGACCAGTTTTTTCCCATTTGTTTTTTAAACCTCTAGTTTGCTCAAGCATAACTGAAGTTGGGTTCTTGCCTTCCATAAGTTTCGTTAAATCAAAATTTGCCATTTTGTTTTTTCCTTATTTGTTTTTGTTAATTACTTTAAAATACCAGCCAACTCTTTAAATCTATTAGCGTAAGATGTACCTTCACTAATTACAGATTGTTCAGTTGGTTTTGTTGATTTTTGAACTCTACTTGCACCTTCTGCGATTTGCTTTACAGCTTTCTTTGCAGATGCATTAGAAAATTTCATACTTTCAGCTAATGTTGAGTAAACTAATTTTACTTCTCTAACGTTTGTAGTTCTGTCTAAAGAGTCAATTACTTTAGATTTTTGCTCGTTAGTTAAGTTATAGCTTCTAAACAATTTATTAGAGAACAATAATTTAGCGTTCAATAAGTTTACTTCATTGATTGTAGATTTCAAAGATTTGATTACTGAAATAGCTTCTGCTAATTCTGCTTTCAATGCTTTAGTTTCTTCTACTTTCTCTTTTTCTTCTTCTTCAGCTTTTTCTTCTTCTTCTAATTCTTTGATGATTTCTTCGATGTTCATTTCTTCTTCATCGTTTTCTTCACCTTCTTTCGCGTAAACAGCGTGTGGGTTATCAGCATCCATTGCAGTATCTACATCATCTGCTTCTTCACCCATTTGATCAAACTCATCAGAATCGATATTATCTTCTTCAGATTCTTCTTCCATTTCATTATCACCATAGTGCAATTCTTGCTCTAATTCTCTAATGATAGATTCTAAATCTAAATCATCTTCTGATTGTTCGTCAGCTTGCATTTCGTCTTCGTTTCCTTCCATTTCGTTATTCATTTTTGATTGCTCATCATCTGAATGTTCTTGGTCGAATTCGTCACCTTCAGTTGCAAATTTAACGTCACCTGATGCTAAATCTTCTTCTTCACCATCTGCTTCAGTAATAGATTTTGCGAATTCATACTCTTCTACTTCTGCTTCTGGTTTTTTAGATGTTGATGTTACACCAGCTGCACCTAACTTATCTTCTGCACCTGCATCATGATAAGATGGTTTTTTGTTGTTCTGACCTGATGTTGTACCACCATCGCCAGCACCGATATTAGATGAAGAATATTCTTCTTCAACTTTCTCTTCTTCTTTCTCTTCGTCATCACCGTATGCTTCTTTCATTTCATCTTCTTCAGATTCCATGTCTTCAGCTTCAGCTCTTAACTTTTGAGAAAGCATTGATTTCAATCTTGGAGTAAATGCCTCTTCCAATTGAATCTTAGCGTTTGCTAATGCAGTTTCACGAACGGCCTTAGCATCAGCGATTGCTTCTTTCAATAATTTTGAACTTGCCATTTCTTTATGTCCTTTTGATTTGTTAAGCCATTATAGGATAGGCGGCTTAAATAGAATTTTGATATTCTTTCGGAACTCTATATAGAGATAGAGTATTCATCGAGTATCGTAAAAATAAAATTTCCTAATAATAGAGGAAATATATAATATACATATATACTTTTTATACTAAACGATTAAAGTCCTATATATTTTTTAGGAATTTGTTTAATATTTTTGAATTCTAAGTTGTTTTTTGCAGTTCTAAGTTGTTTTCTAACTGCCTTTTCCTTTTGAACTCTGTTTTTTGCTGATGGTTTTGTGTAGTATTTTCTATCTCTTAATTCTTCACTGGCACCACTATCTTGCCATTTCTTTTTTAAAACCTTTAACGCTTTTTGTAAATTGTCATTGTTGACGTTGTCGATAATAATCATTAAACTTTATTTTTATTTGTAACTTATTATGATAAGAAATATAATGAACCAGCACTAACCAATGCACTATTTGGATAACAAGGGAATGGTGCACCTACTGGTAAATCTGCAATAGATACTGAACCACTTGTTAAATATAATGTTCCAGTAGCACTTGTTCCTCTCATTACTCCCCAACATTTATCAGGTGCCGCTACAATATTTGAACCAGATGTTGCGGTAAATACTTTATTTGTTCTATAATTTGTACTCATTTTATTTTATTTTAGTGTGTATGATGTCCACCACAACCACAATCGTGAACTTCATT
>JACCDG011362900.1_pt1 | contig 21531 bp, 18 predicted proteins | sample 7442471 | NCBI WGS metagenome assembly JACCDG01 (sample SAMN15323444, study PRJNA562643) | freshwater metagenome | isolation source: river surface water | place: USA:Blue River Watershed | collected 2017-08-17 | reverse complement strand
TTAAGTAAATCATCAGACCATGACCCATCTTCTCTTTCAAATAAGTTTACAGGTTGTTGCACTAAGGGTAAAACAACATCTACTTCTGTAGAGGTCTCGCCAACCTTAGGGGCTTGTTTATCCCCCTCTTTAACTACAGGTTTTTCTTCTGCTTCTTTTAAATCCTCAGTACTTACTGGAGCTGTTACCGTAGGTTCAACTGCTTGTAAACCAAAACTTAAACCAATCTGTGTTAAAGACTTAAGTGTGTCTTGGATTAACGTAGCTTCTTTAGTTACTAAATCAATCTTACCTTTTTTATTAGAGTTAGCAGTAACATTCCAACCTGCTGTAGCTTTGAGTTTAATATCATCTACAAACTTATTAGGGTCAGTAACAATACCCCATGTACCATCATTAGAGCGTAATACCTGTACTTTACTAAACTTACCTGATGTTACTAATCCATTGGCTTGAGTAAGTGTATTAGCTTTATCTGTATGGTCTTGGGCAAATCTGCCTAAGTCATTTAAAGCAATATTGAGTAGTCTTTCATCTTTAGTATTGACTGCGATATTAACCATATCCGTATAAGTATTTAAACCTCTGTGAGATTCCATAGGAGTACTACCTTTTACTCCATTCATAATGTCATTAGTTACTGAACTTGGACTAGCTAATGCTGCCATAGCACGTTTAGTTTCAGATAAGTAACGTAAGCTATTACGCTGTTGTTCTGACAGATAGGGACTCTTAGAAATAACCTCTAATTCTTCAGGACTAAACTTACTAAAGTGTTTAGTGACATTAGCAATAGCTTGTTCTTGTGCTGTAGTATCAGGTAGGTTAAGTTCTTTTGTAGGTACAGTAACTTCAAGAGGAATACCATCAAAGTCATAACTTATATCAATAACTTCTTCACCTGCTTCATTAACTTTAGCACTACTTACAATAATTACAGGTATATTATTACCTTCATAATTCCAAGTCACAGACTGTTGTACTGGTTCTTGGTTTAATACAGCAATATCTTGTTTAGCTTGCTCTTCTGTATAAGTAGTACCGTTAATCTTTTCTTTATTCTTTTCTAAATCATCTTTAGCAATGGCTAGTTGTTCATACTGAGTTAGTAACGAGGGTAATAACTTATCAATAGATTTAGACTCTTCATGCAAAGCCAAATTCTTAACCTTAGCTTCATCACTATAGTCTAATGGGTATATATCATTTATTTCTTTATCTAATTGTGTTTTACGTTGTAAAACAGTATCTATCTTGGTTTCTAAACCAGTAGTTAATTCATCTACGCTTACCTTAGCTTGAGTACGTAAAGCTTCATCATCACTCAATAAGTTCTTAGCTTGTAAATTAAATGCTTTTACAGGGTCATAGTTTTGATTATCAGGATTAGATAATTCTTCATAAGATTTTAATGTAACTTTATCTTTAATTGTTTCTTTGGCTTTATTTAAACCAGTAGCAATATCTTTAAAAGCATTACCTGCTTCTGTAGGTAAGTTTACTGCACCACCTGTTAATGCTCCTGCTGCAAAACCAAGTACAGTAGAATCTGCTGCACCGTATAAAATATTTCCATTACCTCTAGTATTATTAATATTTTCTGCAAAGTTTTCTAAGTTCTCTTGTGGTACTTCTTCTACTAATCCCTCATGTACTGCACCACCTACTAAACGAGATACAGGGTTATTCTTTAGGTAAGCAGCACGTAATGGGTCACCATTAATTAATGCAGTATCCACATCTACTACACCTGCACTATTAGCTGCTCTACCTCCTAAATAACCTAAAGCACCTACACCTAAACCAGCAGCAGTAGATAACAGTGTTTGGTCAGGTGTAGTCAAACCAGTATCACTATGCTGTCTTGCATCTTCTTGTAAAATACCTGCTGATACAGCACCTTCACCTATAGCAGCTGATGCAATAGCTTTACGTACTGCTGCTTGTTGGGCTGCACCCTGTAAGGTAGCTGCTTCTGCTCTAGCCGCATTAACTGCTGCTGTACCACCACGAGCAAGATTACCTAATGCTCCCGCTAGTGCAATAAGAGGTACAGATTCAACTACAGTATTAAAAGCTAATGCAGGGTTATCAAATACATAACCTGCTTTATCTGCTAATACAGCTAAGTTATCCCCTAATGATTTATCTGTACTAAATTCACCTAATGCTTGTGATTCTTGTTGTTGTCTTTGGTAAGCATTTGAGTACAGACTAGATAAGTAATCTTGAGTAGTTTTAAAATCTACACCTGCACTTTCTAATGCTTTACCTACTTGCCCATACTCATCTAGTTGTCCTGCTGTGCCTACATAACCTGCTATATCTGCTAAACCTGCTAAGGCTTGAGGCACTAATACAACACCTTTAGCAGCAGATACAGCAGCATCATTAAGGGCATTACTTACTGAACTTTCATACAACCCTTCTTGGGTTTGTACATTACTGGTTAAATTATTTTTAATATTGAAACGAGAGTAGTCAGGTAACTCTGTAGTACGCTCATTGTTTCTAGCAATAGCATCAAGGTATCTTTGGAAAGGGTTGTTATTAGTAGCCATTACTTATTACCTACTTGGTTTAACTTAATCCATGAAGTTTATACTTAAGTAAGTAAGTATAAAAGAGTAAAGTTTAAAAGTAGATAAAATGAAAACTACTGTCTTAACCAGTCTTTACGTTAGACTTAGATTAGATAAGGAGAAACCAAGATGAACAAGAAAGATAGAGTTGCTGCGGTGGTTAGTATTTTTATGCTTTTTGTAGCTGCAATTAAACATAATGATGCTAGTTTAGCCATCACTATGTTGCTATTGGTTTATTGGTCTTACCGCTTTATCAAAAACGATATTAGCTTTATAAAAATAAAAGACGAGTAACAAACTCGTCTTTTATTTAATTATTATTGGTATAAACTAAATAACCCTCTATCTGCTTCCATTGGCTTTTGGCGTAACAACTCTAACATTTGTTGTTTTAAAATAGCTAGAAGTATAGGGTCTTCAGTATTTCGCATTTGCTCCTGTATTTTTAACATCTGCTCTGTTGTACTTAACTGTCTAATAGGGTTAAGCATAGCATCTATTATTGGCTTATTATTACCCTCTAAATTAGCAGCCTCTTGCAATTTTTGTTCTTGTGCTTGTAAATTATTGTCCTCTGCTTTTTGGGTAATGGCATCTGTTTTAGTGCTAACTTGATTCACTGGCTTAACTGCCTCTTGTTTGGTACTTACTTGTTGTTTGCTTGCATCAAGTAGTCTTTGTTTGGCAGCTTCTTGCATTCTTTGTTCTTGTGCTTGTAAATTATTGTCCTCTGCTTTTTGGGTAATAATACTTGCCCCAGTTGTAACTGAATTACTAGGCTCAACTTTTAAACCTGCTTTAAGCATTTCCTGTACTGCTTCAGGGGTAATATTTATATTGCCACCACTAGCGTAGAGCCTGTCAAAAGCCCTTTGCTCTGTACGCTGCGTTTCATTTGGCAATACTATATTAGAGTTACTCGCAGGCATTACAAAACCTAACTCAGCTTCGTAATCTCTAAGTGCCTGTGAAGCATCACTAAAGGCTGCTCCATTTTTTTCTGAAGGGTTTGACTCATATAAATTACCTGCCCTTACTGCCTCCAACCTTAAATTATTTAATGCAGTTTGTTGAATAGGGTTTAAGGTTATTTTAGGGTCTAATACAAAAGGCTCTACAACAGGCTTATCAATACCCAGTGATGTAATTAAAGCATCATCGTTACCTACGATTTTTTGGGCAGCCGTATAAACATCTGTTTCATTCTCACGCGCATACTGTGTAATCATATCAAGGTATATAGGTTTTTTGTTTTCTCTAATAACATTACTTAACCTATCTTCATATTCTCCCACAGTCTGGTTTAATAGATAGGTAGTTTTTTCTCGGTCAGCATCAGATGACCACACATTATGTATGCCTAATAAGTGTCTATCTCGTTTTTTACGCAAAGTTTCCTCTGCTAAGTAAATTTTATAAGCATCGCCTTTTACGCTTATATTAGGTAACTTATCAATTTGCTCAACAATATCCTCAACATCACTATCATTATAATCATCAATAGCTTTTTCTTTCCAAGTTGAAAACGTAATACTAGGGTCAATATTTAAAGTCTCTTTTAGAAACCCTGAAGTAACATTTTTTTCTACTTCATTTAATTTAGAAAATCCAGTCTGAATATATTTATCTTTTTCTCCTGGTTTACTTAATTGCTCTGCCTTATCTTTATCTGCTTGAATGTCTGCGAGTGTTTTTAAGTATTGAGTGTTAGCATTCTTTTCAGCAGTAGCAGCATTACGGTCAGCAATCTTCATACCGTGTCTTGTTACTATTGGCTTTAAGTTCGCATCTTCTACAGTTGCGGCATAAGTCGCATTGAATAACTTATTAACATCATTTTGATTACGAATAATACCCTCGCCTTGTAAATACTGCTGAAAAACATTAGGGTCAAATGTACCATCTTTAGCCAACTGTGCTGCTGCTGCTTCTCGTTGTTCAATAGGCATAGTAAGTAACTTAGCCATTGCATCTTCAGTATTTGCTTTCTTTTGGTTTCTACCAAAAGTAAACTCATTACTTTTTAAAGTTAAAGCATCATTAGCACGTTTAGTTAATAAATCACCTTGTTGTCCTACTGCTTGTGCTGCAAATGTGGGGTCATATTCATTACTTAAGCCTTTAAGTAAGTTAGCATAATCTTGTTTAAAGCTATCTGATTGTAGCTCTTCAGGTGTTCTAGCAGAGTTAATATACTCTTGGATTAAACCAGTATTACGCTTACGAATAGCATCCTGATAGCCTTTAGCTGTAGCAGTTAAAGTAGCACCCACATTAAGTAGATTATCTTGAGCTTGTTTAAATAACTCATTAGCAGCACCAAAGTTAGGTGCTGCTATATTATTCCAAGTGATAGCCATAATTACTTCACTCCGTATTGAGCCATATAATCTGCAACAGGCATATTATCAGCAGGGTTTACTTTATAACGTATACTCTGTCTATCAGCTAATTGGCTATTAGTAATACCTTTCTGTGCCTCAAAATTACGATTAAAACTATCTTTAGCAAAGGCTAGTTGCTGTCTACCTAATTTATTGGCTTTGTAAGAATTGATAGCACTTAATGCAGAATTGAATGCTCCAACACCTGCATTAAGCTTATCTGTCCAAGCCAATCCAGGTGTTGGCGGTGGTAATGTATTTGTTCTACCATCATTCAAACCTGATTGTAAAAAATTACTCGTATCAGGTCTTGTACTCGCAAACACATCAGCAAATGATTTTGGATAAGGCATAGTCATAAAACTTGTGTTTAAATTACTAGGTACAAAATTTGTATTAGGTACTAACTGTTGTTGTTGTTGTAAATAGTCATACATATTACCTACTTGGTTTAACTTAATCCATCTCATAATCATCACCTCGCTTATTTAGGTTTAATAATTGCTGTAGTGTAGGTGGTTGAGTAATAGTATCTACATATTGCTCAGCATAAGTATTTAATATATCTATATTATTTACTGGACTCTTAGCAAGTAAATCTTCAGGGTCAGCACCTAATGTAATAAATACATCACTACGATTTGAATTTAATAATAAGAGTAAATCAGGAGGTAGTACATTATTATTTAATAAATCTTTTACTCGTTCTAGTTCTTCTTGTTTAGTATTAACCTCTTGAGAGAATAACTCTGCTTCTTGGCTTAACTTCTTTAATTCTAGTTGACTAATTTTAGCAGACAACTCAAAAGCATAACTGGTAGCTTGCAATAACTGAATAGCATTTAAACCAATAACATTACTACCTGTATACGCTGAATAACCTGTAGCAATAGCTGCAATAATGGCTAAAGCATTTGCAAGCTGTACACTAACACCTAACTTAACTAATAGTTTAATAACTAATTTAATAGCAAGAGAGATAACAACAGCTTTTACTATAGCAATTAGATAAGCTGATAAGGGTGCGCCACTACCTACTGAAAATACAGCAATAGCTACAGCAATAACAGTTAATACTATTTTAAATGCACCACGTGCATACCATTTAATTTTAATTATCTTAGCGATATTAACAAACACATAAAAAGATTTATTAAATAGTATTTCTTTTTCTTTTTGTGTAAGAGTATTAATTAAACTTTTATCTATAGGTATTACTAAGTTCTCGTCTGTACCAACAGCAGTTGTAGATGTACCAGAAAAACTATGTACACTCCTTGCACTATACACCCTAATCTCAACATAACTTGTACTATTGGTTTGAAATCTATAAATATGATGATTAGGTACATACACCCTACTATTCTCTGTGTACCCCTCAACACCAGTACCTTGAGTGTAGTTATTGGTTGAATCTATGTAGGCATTAACATAGGTTGTGTTAAAGCTACCTACCACACCTATAGAACCTGTAACAGTGTGCTTACTTACTACATCAAAACCAATGAAATGAGTATATACATTGTCTTTAATGGCATAGGTAGTACCTACCTTACCATTGATAGCTGTGTATATAGCTTTTGGGCTTAATGTGGTTAGCTCATCATATACCCTATTCCAATACTTGTATAAGTACTCAATAATAGCTACATCACTTGTGTTCATTGGTGCTGCTAAACCAATAAACATCTGAGACACTTCAGAAGGGTCTTGACCAGAGTCTGTTAAAGATTTGTGTAAGCTATCACTGACCTCTTGCCAGCCCATACCAAGTAGCTTACCTAATCTTTTACTTGATTTATATTCACTAGATGTAGTGCTTAGAGTTTCTGTTAGTTTTTGATTATTTAACCTTATATAAAGTCTTGGGTAAAACTCGCCAAAAGCAGTACCCACATTAAACAAATCTTCTAAAGCAGCATTAGTATTAGAACCATAAGCATAAGTTAAATAGCCTATGTGTGTTACACCTAATTCAGTATATGTGTAGCAAGCTTGTATAAAATCATAATCAGGAGCATAAGAGTCATCACCCGTAACTACTGTAGGCGTGTCCTCTGGTTCAGCAGGTATAACAGGTTTAGCACTACTAATATAATCCAAAAAATCAAATGTAAAGCTTACAGTATGTTCTACCTCAGTTACAGTAGCATCACTACCTACAGTAGCAGGAGAAGGGTTTGTATAAGGCACTACTGTATCTAACACACTAGATGTATTTAAAGCAGCATCTTTAACGACTATACCAACAACATCAGCATTAACTATGGCAGGGCTAAATGTATGATTAAAGTAACCATTAGCATCTGCGGTTATTGTTGTTAACAATACACTGTTAACGTAAATATCTAATGTACTATCTTTTTCACCATAACCATTAATTGTAGTTGTACTTAATGTGTTTACTATTGGTTGAGGTGGTGGAGTAGTATCAGGCACTATCTCTATATATTTATAAGAGGCTTCTACATAAGCGTCATCAACACCAGTATTAACATCAATACCAACAAATGTTCTACCTAAGTCTTGGCTTCTAGTTAAACAAGCCCCACTCTCTGTAGAAAAACCTTGCTGAGATAATGCTTGTCCTGTTTCATAGGCATTAACGGTATAATAACCAAAAAACAATTTAGCAGTGTTCAAGTAACAAGGAAAACCAACAGAAGAACTAAAAGTAGTCAACTCATTAGTTGTAGGGTTATAACCATAATTGTTAATAAGCTTATGCCATAAGAAATGATAATAGTTGGCATCACCTATATTAGCGTAAACCATCGTCACAGTACGCGATAAGGATGTTTCTATGTAGTCTTTAACAACTGCATTAATGTCTGTGCTTTGAATGTCTATAGAATCTGCTGTAGGTAAACCATAAGCATACTGCCCTGTATTAGCATAGTTATACGCTTTACGGTATCTACTAGGTAAAGCATCTTTTGCACTTTCTCTTAGGTACTCTGCAAGAGACTTATCTTTTAAAGATATTCGGGTACTTTCAGAAGTGGCTGCTTGATACTTTAATAACCCTATTTTACTAGAGGTAGTTATATCATCATCAGCTATAAGACGTTGTATTGCTGTATAAGCCACCAACTTCTTCTTAGTAGTACCTAAACCCATTAAACAGCTCCAACACCTTGTAGCATTTTTAGTTTAGCTGCATTTGTGTGGGTTAACAGTAAAGCTATATCACCAGTAGGAGGTAATGCTTGGTCTGTTGTAAAGATTGTTTGCCAAGAATCTAGCATAATCTTAGCTGTTTTCTGTTCTGCATCACGAATGATTTGATTCTTCTGTTGTTCCATCAACGCATTCTGTACACCCATAACAGATGTAGCAGCAGGAGCATTGGTAGCTTGAGCTGTTTCAGTTACAGTCTTTTGCGCATATAAAGCTGTCTGTGCATCTGCACTATCTTTCTGTGCGTTAGTGAGTGCTACTTGGCTTGGTAACACAGATGAGGTGGTATAAGTAATCTGAGATGTCTGTGCTGTATTTTGTGCAGTTTGTGCCTCTATTTGTAATACTTCTTTAGGTAGCTTAGTTGCTACAACTGCATTAATTTGATCAGTCTGTGCTTCAATATTTAAACCAGTCTTAGCTAAGTTAGCTGCCTCTTTAGGTTTAATGTCTGTTAAATCATAAGCCAATAGAGAAGTTTGAGCTTCAATCTGTGCAACTTCTTTAGGTAACTTAGTTGCTACAACAGCATTAACTTGATTGGTTTCCGCTTTAACTTGGCAAGTTTGTGCATCAGTCAAATGTCCTTGTTTGATAGTCACTACGGTATCAGTAGCTACTTTATTTGTCTGTGCTACTACCTGATCTTGATTACGTTTAATTAAAGTAACTTCTTCAGGCAACTGATAGTTGACTTGGTATAACACACGAGAAGTTTCAGCAATAATCTGTTCTTGTTGACTACTTAAATTAGCTGTTTGTTGAACAATCTGAAGTTTCTCGGTTGGTTTAATATCTGTTAAATCATAAGCTTTTAAAGCTGTTTCTGCTTGGATATTAGTTACTTCAGCAGGCATTCTTGTTTGAACTGTGTATAGCTGAACTGCTACTTGTTGCTGTAGTAAAGCCAACTCTTGAGGTTTAATAGTGGTTAAGTCATATTCAACTAAATCAGCCTGTGCTGTCTTTAAAGCTAAATCTTGTTGAGCAATACTTAACTCTACTGGCTTAATGTTAGTTAACTCATAAGCCAATAGCTCAGTCTGTTTAGTTTTATTAGCAACTTCACTTGGTAGTTGGTAATCAGTCACATAATCTGTTTGGCGTATAGCAGCAGTAATTTGATCTTGTTGTTTCTGCGCTAATGTAATCTGCTTTTCTAATAACTGTAACTCTAAAGGCAACTTAGCCTTACTTAACGCATATTGTGCTGCTTGAGCTAAGAATGCTGTAATAGCTTGTGAGTACACCGTAGCATACGCTGTACCTGTAATACGTCCGCTAGTAAACTCACGGTCTAAGTGTAATCTTAAAGTTTGGAGTAATACATCAAGTACCCCCTTACCTGTTAAAGAGCCTTCAGTAAGCTCATCAACATTAAAGCCTGATGTAATTGATGTGTCATTAATAGGTGTAGTAGTCATGTATTACCCCAAACTTTAATTATGCAATACTATTACGAGCTTGTTGTGCTTTAGCTAAATCAGCAAGCTCTTCTTCTGTCAGTGGTGGTAACTCACGAATAGCAAAAGCAACAGCTAATTTAGATTGAGGGTTTTTGTCACGAGTTTCAGGAATAGTGACTCGAAACATTTTGGTTTTAAGCTCATCTAATAAAGCTTTTTCAATATGGGTAACTACACCAAAAGGTACAAAACGTTTAATCTGAATAACACGATTACATAACTGAAAAAACTCACCATTGTAATCACGCTTCATTACATCCATCGGAGTCACCTCTACGCGAATTAACCGCATAGCTTCATCACGGATTGCTTGAATTTTATTAACAACAGTTTTAGGTTTTTCTGCTGTAGCCAACACAGCTTGGTCAATACGTTCTTGTAAAGTAGCAGCAGAAATATTAGGGCTGTATTTAATACCCAACTCATCTGCTTGGGCTTTTAAAGTTTCTAAACTCATTTTATTTTACTCAAAATAAAATGTACTTACTTAATTACTTAAGTAAGTACAAATATTGGTTTATTACATACGACCTACGGTTTTGATTAATGCAAGACGTTCACCACGTAATAACATAAAACCATACCACCACTGAACAGACATAAAACCTTTCTTACCATAAGGGTTATCTAATGAATATAATTCATCAGGTTTCTTATGGATAGTTTTAAACTTATTGGATTTACCATCAGTATTAAAACCAATAGTAGTAAAAGATTCTTTACCAACAACCAATAAAGGAAATACATCAAGTTTATTGCCTGTAGAGTAGAAAGCACCAGAAGATACTGTACTACCTTGACCTGCAAACTTAACCATATCAGGTACTACAATAAAACGTAGTTCACCAATAGCACCACGCTCACCACGAGCAATAGTTGTACCTGCCGCATATTGACGTACTGGAATAAATGCAGGATTACTATGCAAATCTTCCATAGCCTCTAAAGTAGGAATTAACTCAGAACCAATAAAAGCAAATCTACCTGCATCTACTGTTTTGGTATCAATGTTGCGAGTACCAGTAATAATCGTAGTTTCTTTAGGACAACGGTTATTATCTAAGTCAATACATAACTGCATTAAATCACGGTAAGTCAACTCATCAGTTTCATCTAAAGTAGCATTAGATACAGCATTACCAGTGTATCGAATAACACCTGCATTATTGATTAAATCAATCTGCAAGGCATCTTCAGTAATCTTCATGGTTGCATTTAAAACTTCACGATTCATGTGCATCATTAATTCAGCATCAGAATCAAAGTTTAAAGAATCAGAAGAATAACTAGCATGGAAACCATAATTTTCAAACGTACCAGATAAGTCTTTACGTGTCATACCGACACCATTAATCTTACCTGAGTTTTCACTAATCATAGGAATTTTGCTAGGAATGTAGCCAATATCTTTACTAGAACCATAAAGATTACCTGAGTTACGAATTGTGTAACCACCAATATTAAGAGCTACAACAACATCAGCTTTAGTGCTGTTAAGATATTTGATTACTTTTTTGGTTAAAGTAACAGTAGCTAAGCCACTACCACCACTACCATCAGGACCTGCTGTAGCAATAGTTTCAGCACTACCATTGTTATTAATATTGTCATTAATAGCAGCAGCAAACGCAGCTTTAGAAGCATTAGCAACAGCGTAAGTTAATGCTGGTAAAGATACAGTATAAGTAGATGGAGAAATACTTACACCATTGGCATCAATACCCTGATCGTTGATGTTTTGGTCATCAAGAATAGGGATATAGTGGTACTGTTTAATTTCTTTACCCATATTCTTAGGCATGGTTTTTACATCAGCTAACTGACCAAAGTACATCTCTTGACGTGCTTCAATAAGAGCTTTACGTTCAAAGTAATGTGTTTCAAACTGAGTACCCACACTAGAAGGAGAACCGTTAGTTGGGTCATTATACATCTGAGTCATAATCTAAACCTCTTAGTACCCTGCTTTAGCTAATTCCTTAAGGAAGTCAGCATCACTTAAAGCAGGCGAGTTAATTTTTAAAGGGGGTGTATCTGTTTTGGTTTGACGAGGAGGAGCAGCTTGTCTACGTGCATCTACTGTACTTGGCTTACTGGGCTGTTGTTGTTGCTGAGTTACTGCAGGAGGTACTGTTTGCTTAGCAGCTAATTGCTTTTCAATAGCAACATAAGCTTCAAGGTCAGTCATACCATCTAAGCGTCCTACAGCACGTTCATACTGCATAATGGTATCAATCTTAGCAAAAGCACCATTAGCAATTTGAGCATCAATAATGCGGACTAAGTTAGGATTTTGAGCAATAAAGTTACGACTATGGTCATCCCACTGTTGACCAATTACAGCAATAGTTTGTTTAAATGTTGAAGAGTTCTTTTCTAAGTCATCAAGAACATTAGTTAACTCTTCATTAACTTCATTGTATGTTGGTGCTACTGGTTTGTAGTCATTACCTTGCTCTACATCAAACTGGTATAAATCCACTTCACTATCTTTAAGCAACTTAGCAATAGCTTCAGGTTTCTTAGCTTTTAAATCAATTAGATAAGTCAAGTCATCTTCAGCAATACCATTATCCTGTAGCAACTTATTAATACGTTTTAAAGGTTTTAACTCTGTCATCTTTTTAACATAGTCTGTACCTTTCTGAGCTAACGTAATTAAATCATCTGGATTAGTTACAACAATCTCTCTACCATTGGCCTTAAAAGGCTTAGTAACTCTTTCATAAAATTCTTTGTAATTAATCTCATCAGATGCTTGCCCTACAACAGGTGGTACTGCTGCAACACTTTCAGTAGTTTCTTTAGCTGTAACTTCTTCAGTTGATTTGACTTCTTGAGTATCAGTAACCTTTTCATCAGGCTCTTTGGATTCTTCAAGTTGTTTACTTTCAGCATCAGCTAAAGAGTTTAAAAAATCCTCATCAGACATTGCAGCCATAGCATCTAATTGCTCGGTGTTATCAGTTACTTGGACTTCTTGTTGAGACATATTATTCCTCGTCACTATTCAAAAGGTAATGTGCTTCACGAATATTTCGTTCTGCTGCATTACCTGCTTCAGTTAATTGTTGTAAGTAATTTTTTAAATAACTAATAGCGTCTAATTTTCTGATTACTTCGTTATATTCAGATGTTGATTTATTTAATGAAGCCAGTTGATTAACTAATAAAATAACTTCTTTATTAAATAAGTTATCTAGCACAACAGTTTTAAATGCACTGTTATGTTCTAGTTGATTAACAGCTTTACTAAGTTCAATATCATTTTGATAACTAGCAACTAAATCATTTACGTTCATATTAGCTCTATTAATTTACTTACTTATGTAAGTAAGTAAATTAAATAGTAATTTAATAATTTTGTCTAGTAGGTTCTTTAGGGTTTAATTGGGAATCAGCATAAGCCTTTAATAAATCACCATTATGTTTAAGCTTTTGAGATTCTCTTAATTCAGAACCTTTAACTCTTTCAGCATCTACTGTGCCTTGATTAATTAAAGTCTGTTTATCTAAATCTCTTAAATGTTTTTCACCTGTTTGGTTTTGCACAAAGTCTTGTGATTTTAAATCAGCATCACCTTGTAAACTTTCTGCCCTTGCTTGTTCAACACCAACCTTAGCACCATGCACCTGAGCTTTAGCAGCATTCTCTTGAGCTTGGCTCTGTAACACAGCAATCTCTGCTTGTAGCTTTTGCATTTCAAGTTGTTGTAACTGTTGTTGCATCGGGTCAGGCTCAGCTTGATAAGTTTCAATCCTATAAGCCAAATCAGGCATTTTAGATAGTCTAGCTATTTCACTTAGAATAGTTTGTGTTAAACCAGTTCCAATAGTGTTGCCTATTGTTTGCAACATAAAACTTAATTTCTGTGCTTTGGCTTCATCTGCTTCTGCGGTAGAGATAGCCAAATCTAGGTCATACTCTCCTGCTAAATCATCTGCTCTAACTGATACAAACTCCCCATTAGTTAGTCTTACTATCTCTTCTTCACTAAGCCAAGCAGCATTCATGGCAAGCATCTTTCTAGCTACTGCAAGTAAACCATGTGCAATACGTCTAAGAATGCTCATCTCACGCTTACTTACAGCATCCATAGCACTACGTACACCTGTAGCAGATTCTCCTAAACTATTGCCTGTAATACCACCACCAGTAGAGAATGCTTTAATACCTGATAAAGATTCAGAGTCACTATTAACTTGTTGGATTAACCACATAGCTGATTGTGGTATCTCAGGAAACTTATGTTGAAATATAGCTTGAGGATTACTTGTAGGGTTATACTCATAATCCAAACCTTTACGGTATCTAACCGTATTAGTAGCATCTAATAATCCTTTAGGAATACCAGTCTGAGAGTTAGCAGACTTACCTAATAAATCAATAACACCACGAGTAACAGCACCTAGTATCTTTTGATTATCTTCAAGTAACTCACCATCAGGAATACCATAAACAGAATCCAATTCAGGAATATAAGGAATAACAATAAAAGGTAACTTCTTATCAGGAAAAGGATTTTCTTCTAACCTAATTAACGTACTACCAATCCAAGAAGCCATAATAGGGGTTAATGTATTATCCCCTGTAATATCCCTATAACCAAAATACTCATACACAGTTAGCTTCTTACGTGCCACGTCTGAAAAGATAAATGAACCATCATTCTGATAACTATGGTAAGGTGAATCACGTTCTACCATACCTCTTGCTACAGCTTCTAAATTCTTGTATCTACCATCTGCTTTTAAATCCGCAATACAAGATTCAAAACTATAGATAATAAACTTGGCTTTATCCGCATCACCATCGCAAGTAGGGTCAATATAAACATTACGTGTATTACAAACTTCAAGGGTAGGTTTATTTACTAATACTTTAGTTTCTTTAACAACTTGTACACCCGTCTGTTGTGCAAGTAATAGCTCACCTGACTGCAATGAAGCTTGTACACTGGCTTTAAATTGTTCATCTACAGTAGAAGCAAAGGTATCAGGTTGTGTTTGAGCTAACTGCATCAGTTGTTGTAATTGTTCTTGTACTTCTTGAGGCGCATAAGAATATGACCAAGTAGGTACTTCTTTCTCTATCTCTGTATCTTCGTACTGCCAACCTGTACGAATAATAGCTGTACCCTCTTTAGCACAAGTACGAATAAGCTTATCAATAAAAGGAACTTTATTAATCTTACATTGAAATTGATAATTTAAAATTAACTCATTTTGTTTAGCTCTTTCTTTATCTTCATGGCTTACTGGATTAACTTTAAATAACTCAGGTGTAGATAAGAAAGGTTCACTTAAACTAGCACACCTCCATTCGTACTGCTTACGGATTAACTTAGGATTAATACGTGACTGTACTTTATTCTCTTTATTTTCAGGTAATGGTTTAATATTAAAATTGTCATTCCATCTATTTAGTTTTGCAATATGTGCAGAATGATGAGTTTGACATTCTTCAAAATCTGCTTTTAAATCTTGAATACTAGGTTCTTTATTCCATTCAGTTAATTTAACTAATACTGTTTCTTGTTCCATAATATCACCTAAATAAAACCACGTTGATAAAATAAAGAATTGTCTAAGCTTAGGTCTATATCTATACCTTTACTTTCTAGTTGCTGACATTCAGCTTCATACCGTTGGATATAATTAACATCCATACTACTTCTATTAGCATCAAAGGAAATACCCACAGGACTCATAAACCTAGAAGCAATAAAATAAAGTAATGCAGATATATAAGCATCAGGTAAATTAACTTCAATATCAGTGCTATTTACATAAACAACTTTATCAGGTAAAGCCAAGTATTCAACTGTATAGATAGCTGCTGTAGGTGTGCTAGTAAACTTTAATGTATTTGTTTTTAATAAACATAAACCATCAGAACCATCTAAGTTATACCCTACACCGTCAGAAGAAACTACAGTTAATACTTCTAATAAGTTACCTGTATATGGATTATCTGTATCTAATATATAAGCACCAACATTATTACCACTTACAGTCTTACTTGTAATTAACTCATAAGTATCAATAGTAGAACTAACATTTAAAAACAAATAATCTTTTCTTAGTTTAAACCGTGTATATAACTTAATTAAACCAAGATTAATAGCATTAACTATATTAGGTATTTTTGATTCTACTATTTGATTATTCTCTACATAAGCTAAGTTAGCTAGCTCACTAGAAACCAGTAAATCTAATATTTCACCAAGCTTCATAAGTACCTCTTAAACAAAATAACTTTCACAGTAATCATGGCCTATAGCAACAGGTGTAGACCATATACTAGAAGAGTCTTTAACAAACTCATTGCTACTGCTAGGCAACCATATAGGCATTAAAACCAACATAGAAATAGTATCTAAACCATCATCATGTTTGGATTTAAACCCACCTACAGTCACTAAACTAAGTTCCTCAAGCAGTTCATCTAAAGCAAAACCTCCTTTCATTTCAATAGGAAAGAACATCTCACCCATCTTAAAGTAAGGTACAGTTATGTTGAATCTTTGGAGTTTAGATGTAGTAGGTCTTATCCCTGCTTTACCTTCATTACTATCTGAAGCCAAAGAGAAATAGATATTACGTCTCATCATCTCTTGTTCAATCCAGTTAATGAAACCTCCCTGCTGTCCTGAAACTTCAATACCTACAGATTGCGGAGAATACTGTTGACATAATCTAAATAAATCATCAATGTTTTTATCCATTGTTTGACGCTTACAAACACCATCTACCCAGTATTTAAACCCTTTGTTATTTACAGCCCAAACCGATATAAAGGAATAGTCACTGTGTTGTTTCTCGCTAGTTGCAAAGTCAGTTGTGATGTAAAAGTTAAAATTAGATTTATTGTTCATCAAGGCTTTTTTAGAGTACCACTTAATATCACTGTCTTGGATTAAGCGAGTTCCTTCAGACATAATCTGAAGCATATACTCCTGATAAAATGAATGCTCTGCTCCTTGTAGCTTTAACTTATTAAATTGTGTTTCTACATAGTCAAAACTAAATCTCTCTTCCCAAGAGCCTCTGAACTCCTCACGAGTACATGGGTACTGCTCACAAATAGGGTAAGCATTCACAAGCCAAGCACCAGACTCTACAGCCACATACAAAGGGTCAGAAGCGTTAAAAGGTGTACCATTCCAAATAATCTTACGGCGGTTTGGGTCTAATGCAGGTTCAATCGCACTGTTCACAGTTGTGCGAATACTCTCAATCATGGTAGGACTACGAGCATCTTCATCACTAATCAAATCATCTAATAAAGCCAATACAGGACGACTACCATTTTCACGAGTACCACGAACCCCTGTCTTTGCACCATGCCCACTTACCACCAAAGAAGTTCCATCCTTGCGGATAAACTCCCAACGAATATCAGTAAACTTAATATCACTGATATATTCTTTTAAAAAATCAGAATTATGGTAACGGTACTCCAAAGACTTACGCATCTTCTTCACACCATTATCAATACTATCCGATACGTACAGCATATAAGGTACTTTACCTATGTTAGGTAAATCCCCATACAATGCAATCCTAAATATCAAAAACTCTAGTAAAGTGGACTTACCCAATCCACGATGACATAGATTAATAACGTCTAGTTTTGAAGCATCAATAAAACTATCCAACATTTTTAAGTGAACAGCAGGGGTGACATTCATACTGTCATGCCCACTGATTAACTTAATTAGATTTAACATCTCCAAAGCAAAGGTACTAGGGACATAACCATCTAAACCAGAGTAGCTAACTTCCGCTAAATACTCCGTAACTTTTTTAGGGTTCAGCACGTTCAATCACTCTACTCAGTTTCTGTGAAGTAACCTCACGTAAATCCACCACACCAGCATCAATAAACTGTCGTTGTTTTAAAGCCAATTCAGCAAGAGTAGATTTCAAATCCTGCATTGCACCATCTTTCTTTAAGCCAATATCAAGCTCTACTTTCTTAACCTCTGGTGGTTTAAGGTGTGTTAATAAACTATTAGCTGCATCACACTTAACTTTATCGCTATTAGAGTTCATCATTAAATCTAATTGAACATTCAATGCCTTTTGGTACATATCTTGGTTTAATACCCAACTAGGTATCATGGCTTGTTCAAGAATAAGATTAACTAATTTATTTTTATTATATGCAGCTACATGGGAAGAAATATCTTTAGCACTTACCCCACTACTTACTAATGCTTGGTATCTATCAGGAAATGTTTTAACAAAAGCATCTATATTAGATGACCCCATAATCTTATGACTGCAATACTTAATAGCAGAAATATAGTCAGTCATCTTAAACTTACCGTCTTTCATAACTTGCGTATAACTCAACAAGTTATCTCGATAAATCTCAAACATAGTAGGGTCAGATAACGTAGTATTAATTTGGTCAATAAGCTCTTGATTAATGCTACCTCTTAATTGACTTGGCATTACTTGTTTAAATTGTTCTAGTGATAATAAAGCTGTCATAGATTCCTCTCTTACTTACGCACTTACTTAAGTATATGAGTTAAACCAGTACCAATACAAATACCTAAGCCAAGTAAGAAACTAACAATACTATAAAATAATCTATTAGTGTAAGTTAAATCAAACCAAGTAGATATCCATAAGGTTAAACCAATAATCAATAAACCTAAACCAATAAACAAACTAATCATTCTTTACCTCAGTAATAAACTTCTTGATTTTACTATCCCAAGTTTTATATGACTTTAACCAAAAACCATTAGGAATAAAAGATATGTAGTTATACATTCCTTTCTTTGGTTTTGGTTTATCTAAGTCATTCCATACTTTATACAAGGTATCAAATAAAGTTAAGTGTATCTTTGCACATGGGTTTATAAGATAAACTTTATTACGTACCTTACGTACTAAATCTCTTTCTTTTAGTTTCTTATAAGCATTACTTGCTACTGTTTTTTCTGTGGCTGTAAACGTAACATGACTTATATTGGAGTAACCATCTTCTATTGTCCAAGCCTTAAGAAGTAATTTAAAGAACCATGCTTCAGGTTTACTTAAATCTAATAGAGTGTCTTCATAAGGATATGACTGAAAGTGTCTTGTTTTCATACCATCACCTATAGCTGTCCAAGATGGTTTAGGGGTTTTTGTTTTAACTGTACGGTCATCTTCTTCTGTAATAACCAATCGTTTACCTAAACCTACATTGATGTTAGCGGATGCTTCTAAACCTGATATGACGTATTGTTTAGTCATTGTTATGTACCTTATCACTTGGTTTAAACCAAGAAATAGGATATAGATTTTCTATAACTAATACAATTAAAAGTTATAGATTTTCTATAACTTTTAAAATGTATAATTCATTGAATTTTATAGGAATAGTTACTAAATTCTATTGCTATATATTATATGGCAGGTAAGTAAGCTTTCTTTTATCTACCTACGCGCTACACCAAGTACACTGCGTGTACTTGTCTTGCGCCACTGTGCAATCCTAATAACAATAAAAAACCTCCTAAGTAAATTAATACAAAGGAGGTTCTCTTGAGGTAGTTACCATGTAACTAAACCAAGTATATAAAACTAAATTAAAGATAACAAGATAAAATTAAACTTATAATTTAGTTTTAATAATTTAGTATGTGCTTAGAGCCATGTGTGTATTGTTAGTTATAAACTTCATTTCGCATTTTTAGAAAAATTAAATAATTAGTATGAACGTAGGTAAAGTACCAATTCGCATTTTTGAATTTTTTAATAACTTAGTATGAACACAGGGTTATGTAGGTACTGTTACCTGTAACTTTTACATTTCGCATTTTGGTAAAAATTTATAATTTAGTATAAGACTAGGGTTCTCTCTTTCTCTCTTGAATACCGAAATACCCTCCCCCTATGTTGATTAGTAAAAAGGATTCTTACTCTTGTTAGTGTAGGTCATCTATCCCTTCATCGCTAGTACGTTATCCTCTTAAGCACTCTAGCTATAGGTATTAACCAAACTTGATTTCTAAATAAACCCACTACCTGTCTTTGGGCAGGTAGTATCGGAGTATCAAAATGAAAATTCTTAAGCAAATCTTAATGATTCAACTAGCAACCATCATCTTAGTGATACTAATACCTTTCCTTCCGTTAAGTAAACAACTACGTCAAGAATGGATTGGTGTAGCCCATCAAGTACATTGGGCAGGTGTACTAACAATACAAGCAATCAAAAACCAGTATCGTACCTTAACGAATACATGGTAACTAAACCCACTACCTGTCTTCGGATAGGTAGTTCTTAACCTATTTAAAGAGATTTATCATGTTTAAACACTTCATTGTTATTGTCTTAGCTACTATCATTACAAGCATCAGTGCATTCGCTATTACTCTTGATGTATTCCACAGCATTGATACATTACTACTACCTGTAGTAGTAATTGATGTCGTACTCTTCTTGGCTCTTACCTGTGTGTATCAATCCATACAAGATGAAGCCAATGATTCCATGCTGTAAACCAATACCCTAGTAGCGTAAGCTATTAGGGTTATTTTTTCTTATCTCAAGCACCACTATCGGAGCTACTTAATCTTTCCTCTTGAACACTCTAGCTATAGGTGTATCTGATAACAATTCTGTTATCCACCTGCATTGAGGTATCCATTATGGATTTAATTTCTAAAGTATTTTCAGCTATCGTTACTGTTATTGTCACTCTTTGTAGTGCTTTACAACGTACTGCTAAAGTGGCAGATAACGTAGCTCATGCTGCTGAAAAGTATTCAGAGTCTCTTATCCCTTCAGATGAAGATTATAGCAAGCAAATGGAATTGGCTAAACAACAACGTCAATTAAACTTAACTGAAAAAGAAGCAGATTTGGAGAAGCAGTTAGAGAAATTTAACAAATCTCGTAATCAAGGTAAATAAACCAATACCCTATCTAGGCAACTAGGTAGGGTTATTTAATTAATCCCATTACACAATCCTCTCAGTACGCTTATAACAGCCCTAGAATCAACGATATTACACAAGGTAGTGCATTGGTACTACTCTGCACTTACCTATCGCTATAGAGCAAATAAACACAATACACAAGCATACACAAGACTAAGACAGTACAGAGTATGAGATTGTACTTAACCTACGCAATCCACTCGCTGAGCTACTTACCCTTTCCTCTCAGGCAATCTAGCTAGTGGCGATACGCACAGAATGTGTGTATCAGCTATAAGCGATAACTACAGAATGTGGTTATTAGCTATAGGCAATTCTGCCTTTAACATGATTTAACTTGAGGTAACTATCATGGGTATTGAACGTAAAAACAATAAAGCTAATACTAAATCTGGTAACTTCGAAGTAGAGGTAATTGGTCGTATTAATATTCAAACTGAATTAGGTGATTTATCAGTATCTTTAATGAAAACTGATAATCCTAAATATGCAAAATCCTCTGCGTTAGCAGAACTGTTAGTTAAAAAAGCTAACGGTACAGATTTGACTAATTTCATTGCTAATGCTTTAGTTAAAGCGACTTTGTATGTAGATACAAGCGATAACTCAGCACCTATTGAAAACTTAGAAGATAAATTAAATAGTTACTTCTAAATAACACTAACCCTAGTCGAAAGACTAGGGTTATTTATTTTAAGTTTAAATTAAACACAGTATTTACGATAACACGTAGTGTTATCAGTATTAAACACTGTATTCCATTCCTTGCTACGCAACCCACTCTCTACTCTCTTTACCTTTTTCTCTTAGGCAATCTAGCTACTGGCATCTTTCGCCATATTTACTTGAGGATTTTATTATGAAATATACATGGGCTAGATACAGTAATACTGGTTATGAATGTAGCAGCAAAGGGGATAAAAGATTCAGTGCTTTTTACGCTAAATTAGATGATGGTAGAAGTAT
>JACCDG010169349.1_pt1 | contig 21535 bp, 18 predicted proteins | sample 7442471 | NCBI WGS metagenome assembly JACCDG01 (sample SAMN15323444, study PRJNA562643) | freshwater metagenome | isolation source: river surface water | place: USA:Blue River Watershed | collected 2017-08-17 | reverse complement strand
CATGTTCTTGTTTACATCATCATTCATTTGTATCCATTTGCCGTATGGAAAGGGTTGCTCGTGATGCGTATTCCTTGTGAGCTCCACAATCCTAAAAAGGTGAATAAGCCTCAGTTTTCTAAGCGAATCATGTATTGGATCCGCCGATCTTATTTCAGGACACCTACCTGTCTGGAGTCATCGTTGGTATTGCATATAATTCTTGCATGTTATGGTATCAAATCCTCTTGTTGTCTGGGGATACAAATTGAAAATGAAAAACTCGTCGCACATGCATGGGTTGAATCTGGGGGAGAGGTGATCGGAGATGAATTTCCATTGGGTACTTACGTCAGGCTATATCCTGAAATTAAAAAATAGCAAGTGGTGAAGTTTGCCGGATATTTTGATGGCGAGAAATTGCATGCAACCGAGGGCGAGCTGGAATCTTTCGGTAACATACAAATGATGGGTGATTTACTGCTTTTTAAACGTGATGAGCTGACGGATAAGCTTGGCATCATGCATGCAGATCAATATTCATACACAGATGCTCATTTGGTTGTTCTTGCATTTCAAAAATGGGGAACTGAATTTTTCAGGCACTTGCAGGGTGTTTGGACCTTTGTCTTGTTTGATACAATGGAGCGGAAGATTTATTTGTCCAGAAATATTTCAGAAAATAGCAGTTTATTCTACTGCAGTAAAAATGCTGTGCTCCATTTTTCATCAAGCACAACATATATACAGGAGATATTGGGCGATGATTTGGAAATCGATTCATGTGAATTTGCGGCATTGAGTCTTCGGTTGATTGGCAATATACCGGGAAAAACCATTTTAAAAAACATGCATCATGTTTTACCGGGTAGTTACATTGCTGTAGATGCTCATATGAATCAAATCAAATCAACCATTCTTACGGAACCCAGACAGGCCATTCGATTTAAATATGACAAGGATTATTTTCTTGCGTTCAAATCGCTTCTTGCTGATGCGGTTATTCAGAGAATGGGTCATGTTAAAAAAGTGGGACTTTTTTTGAGCAGTGGATTGGATTCTACTACGGTGCTGTATTTTATGTCGAACGCAGCCAAGGCTAATCAGCAGATCATCACCTATACAAGTGTGCCCTCATTTAGAGATGAGCGAGACTGTTCTGAGACCATCTCAGAGGAGCCGATGGTTCGACAACTGCTTGCTAATTTTACAGGAGTAAATTCCAAGTTTTTACCTTTTCATGAGATCTCATTTGTGTCGATGTTTCATGATCAGCATAAAAGGAGTTTATTTTTTCCAATTGTTCATTCAAACAGTTTTTGGATTGAAGGTATTTTGAAGCAAGCCAGGCGCGATGGAGTGGATGGGATGTTCACCGGACAAATGGGGAATTATTCCATTTCTTTCCGCGGTAAAAAAAAGATCAAATTGTTTGCTGTAGATAGGGGTATCTTTTTTTTGAAGCAGTCACAGCTTGGTAAATATTTTTTCAAACAAAAAAATTGGCAATTTTCGGTATTGCATGATCACATCTTGAAAGAGTGTGTAACCCGAAAAGGCTTGAACGATATTTTTGAGCAAGGTGGCAATCATTACCATGATATTGCATCATTCAGGAAGCTGGCATTTGAGCGTTTGCATGTTTTTGCGTCAACTCATTGGTCGATTTTATCACAAGAGCATGGCATCAGGGTCTTTGATCCCACAGCAGATCATGCATTGAATTCATTTTTGGATCGGATTCCATCAGATTTGTTTTCAAAAAACGGCATTGAAAAATACCTCTTGAAAAAATCCATGGAGGGGTTGTTGCCTTCATTTATTTTGAAGAACAGATATCCCAAGCCGCAAACAGCAGACCTTGGAAGGCGGTTGGCGAAGGAGAATTTTCTAACCGAAAAAGTTGAAATCCTCATGGAGCGTTTCAGGGATTCTCCTTTCTTTGATATGAAGAAATTGGTGTCTGTCCACAGCGAATTGGTCAGATCCAAGAGCAGAGGAAGGCAGCATGTGCTGGGCTTCCATTTATTATACATGATATCATTGATGGATGCATATGATCGAATCAGCAGAAGAAAAAAAGGAGCTCAACCGATTGCAGTGGGATGAGCCAGTGATCTGGGAGCTTGACATCAGAGAAACAACCAAGAACTTTATTCAATGTGATGGGATAGGGGTGCCGGGTGAAGATTATGCTTGTTTTTCTTAAATATTCCCATATCTTTGCAATCCTTAAAAACCGGAGAAATTATATGTTAATCATTGATTCTAAAGATTGCGAGAACATTGACAAGGCGCTTAAGAAGTACAAAAAGAAGTACGAAAAGTCAAAAACACTTTTGCAACTACGTGAGCGTCAATCTTTTACAAAGCCATCTGTTAAGCGCAGGGGCGAGGTTCTGAAGGCCATCTACAAGCAGAAAATCCAGAACGGAGAGATCGAAGCATAAGCCGGTCTTCCTCAAATAATATAAAGTAGTCATAGGGTTTAGTAACTTTATGGCTACTTTTTTTATGTCTATACCCATTAAGGATGCCATTGGTTTTTTCCATGATTTTATCAAATTCGAGAAGCGTTTCTCGGTGCATACCATCACGGCATATACCGATGATCTTGAGCACTTTTCTCAGTTTCTGCATGCACAATTTGCTGTAGAGCAGCTGGATCAGATTCATTCATCCATGATCAGGACTTGGATGGCAGCATTTGCAGTACAGAAAATAACTCCCAGAACCATCAACAGAAAAATCTCCACATTAAAATCCTTTTTTAAATACTGTCTTGTTCGTGAGTGGATAGCAGTGAGTCCGGCTAAAACGATACAGGTCCTCAAAACCAAAAAAAGACTGCCGACCTACATCGAGTCAGATCAGATGGATCAGCTATCTCGACAGGATCATTTTTCAGATGATTTGGATGGTCGGATGGAATACCTTGTAGTGAATCTTTTGTATCAGACAGGAATGCGTGTAAGCGAGTTGGTCCATTTAAAATCAACACAAATTGATTTTGCAAGATCTCAGATAAAAGTGCTCGGGAAAGGCAACAAGGAGAGGGTCATACCCATCAGTGAGATGTTGGCTAAAACCATTCGGCATTTTATGGATAAGGCAGGGCAGCAGTTTCCTGCTGAGTCGGATTCATTTTTGTTGATCAATGGAAGAGGCAAGCATCCCGGGGCAAGGCAGCTGTATTCGATAGTTCGAAAATATCTTTCGCTCATCACAACGGCTGATAAAAAAAGTCCACATGTATTGCGACACAGTTTTGCGACGCATCTCACATCCAACGGTGCTGAATTGAATGCGGTGAAAGAATTGCTGGGACATAGCAGTTTGGCTGCTACACAGGTCTATACCCACAACAGCATTGACCGGTTAAGAGACGTTCATAAGAAATCGCATCCAAAGGGCTGATCAAAGTTTTATTTAACAGATTTTTTATTGCGGAAATTCCATTTTTTAAGTAACTTATAGTGGATATTTTTTCCATTGCTTAACATTTAAATATTTGGGTTATGACAGTAAACATTCATGCATTGCACTTTGACGCAGACAGCAAACTATTAGAGCATGTCAGCAAGAAAATTTCCAAGTTATCCAGTCACCATGATAAGATCATGACTGTTGATGTTTATTTGAAGCTGGACAATGTGATGCACCAGATCAAGGACAAAATTGCCGAGATCAGGGTCAATATTCCCAAGCGTGCATTGTTTGTGAAACATACCACCAAATCCTTTGAGGAATCATTTGACATGGCGATGGATGCCGTGTTGGTGCAGATCAAAAGAGTCAAGGAAAAACAATATGCATAGAGCTCTTTGGAATTCTTTCTAAAATTCCACCTCAAAATTTTTGCATTTGACAATTTCCGTTACCTTTGCATTCCCCAAAAATTGGGGTAGTTCTTTACATGTCAACTTTTCCTGGTAAATAAGTCAAGATAAGTTTTTCCAATCTGTACAAGCCAGAGTAGCTCAGCTGGTAGAGCAGCTGATTTGTAATCAGCTGGTCGGGGGTTCGAGTCCCTTCTCTGGCTCCATCAGTGGACAGATCATTGGATTGAGAAAAACATAGCGGGCAGGTTCCAGAGCGGCCAAATGGGGCGGACTGTAAATCCGCTGTCTTTCGACTTCAGTGGTTCGAATCCACTCCTGCCCACACCCTTTGGAATGGGTTCGACAACTTTTTACCGGAATCATGCGGGAGTAGCTCAGTTGGTAGAGCGATAGCCTTCCAAGCTATAGGTCGCGGGTTCGAGCCTCGTCTCCCGCTCACAACCGCCAGGCTGTGCGGTCTTCAAGTCCTGACTTGCCTTCCGGCAGGAATGGAGGTAGGGGATAATCGCCGTTGTAGCTCAGTGGTAGAGCACTTCCTTGGTAAGGAAGAGGTCGTGAGTTCAATTCTCATCAACGGCTCCATTTACCCTGGAAAAATTCTTTTTTAAATCGTCTCAAAGTCAATAACTTTGCGGCCGCATCAATAGTTAGTAAAAAACATAAAAACAGATAACAATGTCTAAAGAGACCTTCAAGCGGGACAAACCCCACGTTAACATTGGTACAATCGGACACGTTGACCATGGTAAGACAACATTAACTGCTGCCATTACTGAGATTCTTTCCAAAAAAGGTCTCGCACAGGCAAAGAAGTATGATGAGATTGACGGTGCACCTGAAGAAAAAGAAAGAGGTATCACCATCAACACAGCACACGTTGAATACGAAACGGCTACTCGTCACTACGCTCACGTTGACTGTCCAGGTCACGCTGACTACGTTAAAAATATGATTACCGGTGCTGCCCAGATGGACGGCGCTATCCTTGTGGTTGCCGCAACTGACGGTCCAATGCCACAAACGAAAGAGCACATCCTGCTTGCTCGTCAGGTAGGTGTACCTCGTATCGTTGTATTCATGAACAAGGTTGACCTTGTTGATGATCCTGAATTGCTTGACCTCGTTGAGATGGAAATCCGCGAAGAGTTGACCAAGAGAGGTTTTGATGGAGACAACACTCCAATCATCAAGGGTTCTGCAACTGGCGCATTGGCTGGTGAAGAAAAGTGGGTTGCCACTGTAAACGAATTGATGGATGCAGTTGACAGCTACGTTCCATTGCCTCCTCGTCCAGTTGATCTTGCATTCTTGATGTCAGTAGAAGACGTATTCACGATCACTGGTCGCGGTACAGTTGCTACTGGTCGTATCGAGCGTGGAAAAATCAAAGTGGGTGAAGGCGTAGAAATCGTAGGTATGCAAGAAGATAAACTTGTTTCCACTGTAACAGGTGTTGAGATGTTCCGCAAACTCCTCGATGAGGGTGAAGCTGGAGACAACGCTGGACTTCTGCTCCGCGGTATCGAGAAAAAAGATATCCGTCGTGGAATGGTTATTTGCAAGCCTGGTTCAATCACTCCGCATACTGAATTCAATGGTGAAGTATACGTATTGAGCAAGGATGAAGGTGGACGTCACACTCCATTCTTCAACAAATACCGTCCTCAGTTCTATTTCCGTACAACTGACGTAACAGGAGAGTGCGAACTTCCTGCAGGAACTGAGATGGTGATGCCTGGTGATAACATCAACTTGAAAGTGAAGTTGATCCAACCAATCGCCATGGAAAAAGGATTGAAATTCGCGATCCGCGAAGGTGGCCGTACAGTGGGAGCTGGACAGGTTACAGAGATCCTCAAGTAAGACTTGATCGGTTGACCTCATCCGAGTGTTTGACCTCAAAAGTTATATCAACAGCAAAGTACCTGGAGTCTCTCTGGGTACTTTGTTTCTTAAGAACGGGCATAGTTCAATGGTAGAATAGAGGTCTCCAAAACCTTTGATCTGGGTTCGAATCCTAGTGCCCGTGCAAAAAGGAAAACTTTGGGTAACTTTATACCCTCGGTGTAAAACCTGAAACAGATGAACAAAATACAAGCATACTTCAAAGACTCTTACAAAGAGCTCATGGAGAAAGTGACCTGGCCCAACTGGCAGCAGTTGCAGCAATCTACCATGATTGTACTCGTTGCAACATTGGTGATCACTGCCATCGTATGGGTATTGGATCTTGGCAGCAGCTCTGCACTTAAATTCGTTTATTCATTGTTTAAGTAATGGAAGAAATAACAACACAACAAGAAACCAAATGGTATGTACTTCGCGTCATCTCCGGCAAGGAGAAGAAGGTGAAGGAGTATTTGGATAAAGACATCGTGCGCAATGGCTGGGATAAAGCAATCAAACAGGTTTTCCTTCCAGTGGAGAAGGTTTATAAGGTGCAAAATGGCAAGAAAGTCATGCGTGAGCGCAACTTCTACCCTGGATATGTGATGATTGAATGTGTAGGGGGGAAGCTGCATGATGACATCATCACTGCCATCAAGAACACCACCAACGTTATTCATTTTCTGGGCAAAGAGAATCCCATTGCGCTGCGCAAGGCGGAGGTCAACAAAATGCTGGGCAAGATCGATGAGATGAGTGATGCGGGTGGAATGACCATGAGCGAGCCTTTCATCATTGGCGAGACCATTAAAATTGTTGATGGACCATTCAATGACTTCAACGGTGTAATCGAAGAAGTGAATGACGAGAAAAAGAAATTGAAAGTCACAGTGAAAATTTTTGGAAGATCAACGCCTGTAGAACTCAACTACATGCAAGTAGAAAAAATTTCATAATGAACAATATTCGCACAAAAAAAGGGAAGCAAATGCTTCCCTTTTTTTGTGCGATACAGTTTGTTTAAAACAGTTGTCCTTGTCCGCCTTCTGCAACAGGAGTTGGTGCAGGTGCTTCTGCAACAGGAGCGGGAGCCGCTACCGGTGCTGGTTTTGGCTTGCTTGCTTTTTTAGCAGTCTTTTTCTTCGCAACTTTTTTCACTGCTTTTTTTGCAACTTTTTTGCTTGCTTTTTTCACCACTTTCTTCGGAGCAGATTTTTTGGATGTCTTCTTCGCTGTTTTTTTCTTTGCAACTTTTTTCACAGCTTTCTTCGCCGCTTTCTTCACAGCTTTCTTGGCTGCTTTCTTTGCCGCTTTTTTAGGGGCTGATTTTTTGGCTGCTTTTTTTACTGATTTCTTCTTGGCAGTTTTTTTGGGGGCTGCCTTTTTAGCACTGACTTTTTTCTTGGATTTTTTTGCGGTTGCCATCTTGTTTGAATTTTAGAGCGTTTGTAAAGTGTGTTCAAATTACAGATTAAAGCCGTTCAAAACTTATTGCCTGTTGGTAATTTATCTAGATTTAATCCACCGGTTTTCCTCTTCAACAAAAGCACAGGCGCATGGTCAATCCCATCCCGAAAGGGGTTGAGAGGGATTAAAAAATCCTTGGCAGATTCAAGAATCCGCCATACCTTTGCCGCCCCAATCGAAAGTTCTTTTTTTGAATGGACTTGGGAGTTCTGTCAACAAATGACCGGACGCTATCACCAAAAAAAACAAACATATGGCTAAGGAAATTTCTGGCTATGTAAAGTTGCAGGTCAAAGGCGGTCAAGCCAACCCTGCACCTCCTGTTGGTCCCGCACTCGGTTCCAAAGGTGTCAACATCATGGAGTTCTGTAAGCAGTTCAATGCCAGGACGCAAGACAAACCGGGTAAAGTATTACCGGTTGTCATTACAGTTTACTCAGACAAATCTTTTGATTTTATTATCAAGACCCCTCCCGCAGCTGTTCAGTTGCTTGAGGCCAGCAAACTTCAAAGTGGTTCCAAAGAACCCAACCGCTCCAAAGTGGGAAAGGTTACCTGGGCACAGGTTGAGGCGATTGCTAAAGACAAAATGCCTGATCTGAATTGCTTTACGGTTGACAGCGCCATGCGCATGGTAGCCGGAACGGCAAGAAGCATGGGTATTACAGTTGAAGGTAAAGCCCCTTGGGAAAATTAATTGATCACAGCCTAAATCTGAATCAAGATGGGAATCACTAAAAAAAGAAAAGCCGTTGCCGGTAAAGTGGATGACAAAAAAGTTTATTCGCTTGCTGAAGCATCTGGACTCGTAAAACAAGTAAATACAACAAAATTCGATAGTTCGGTTGACCTGCATATCCGTTTGGGTGTTGATCCCAAGAAAGCTGATCAGGCCATCAGGGGAACAGTAACCCTGCCTCACGGAACAGGTAAAACCAAAAAAGTATTGGTGCTTTGCACACCCGATAAAGAAGCTGAAGCTACTGCAGCTGGTGCTGATTTCGTGGGACTCGATGAGTTCATCACCAAGATTGAAGGTGGATGGACCGACATCGATGTCATCGTGGCAACTCCATCCGTGATGCCAAAAATTGGTAAACTCGGTAAAGTACTCGGTCCGCGCAACCTCATGCCCAACCCCAAAACAGGTACTGTAACAAACGATGTATCTGCAGCGGTGAAGGATGTAAAAGCAGGTAAAGTTGCTTTCAAGGTTGACAAGGCTGGAATTGTACACGCTTCTATCGGTCGCGTGAGTTTCACTCCCGATAAAATTGCTGAAAACAGCATGGAATTGCTGAATGCCATCATCAAAGCAAAACCATCTTCAGCAAAAGGTACCTACCTGAAGAGTGTATTCATGGCAAGTTCCATGAGTCCCTCTATCGCAATTGACACCAAAGTGCTTGTTCATTGATACAAGCCATCATTGTAAATAATTAAAAAGCTTAACATGACTAAGCAAGAAAAAAATGAAGTGATTGATGTACTGAAGGAGAAATTCGGACAGTACAACAATTTCTACATCACCAATACAGAATCACTTTCAGTAGAACAAGTTAGCAGTCTCAGAAGATTTTGTTTTGACAAGAAAGTTGAAATGAAAGTTGCCAAGAACACCCTCATCCGCAAAGCATTGGAATCACTCGATGCGGAGAAATATGCAGGTGTGTACGATGCATTGCACAACGTAACCGCGTTGATGTTTTCTGAAAACCCCAAAGAACCGGCGCTGATCATCAGTTCTTTCCGCAAGCAAGGAAACGTTGAAAGGCCTGAACTGAAAGCAGCCTTCATCAACGGGGATATTTTCGTTGGAGACAACAATCTCACCGCACTGACACAGATCAAGACCAAGAACGAACTAATCGGAGATGTGATTGGATTGTTGCAGTCACCTGCGAAGCGTGTATTGGCTGGTTTGTTGCATCACCATGAAAAACAAGGTGCTGCAGCTGCAGAATAAATAAGCAATCAACCCAACGCCACTGAGGTTCAAACGTGGCATATTTTATAACCATCCGCTGGAGCTTAAGCTGTGAAAGCGGTTAAAAAAGTAAAAACATGGCAGACGTAAAAGCATTGGCCGAACAACTGGTAGGCCTTACAGTAAAAGAAGTTCAAGAATTGGCCGACGTATTGAAGGCTGATTACGGAATCGAACCAGCTGCAGCTGCAGTGGTAGTAGCAGGTGGTGGCGGTGGTGCCGCAGCTGCTGCTGAGGAGAAATCAACATTTGATGTCATCCTCGTAAACGGCGGTGCAAGCAAATTGGGTGTTGTGAAGGTGGTGAAAGACCTCACCGGACTCGGATTGAAAGAAGCAAAAGACCTCGTTGATGGCGCTCCTAAGCCAGTAAAAGAGGGTGTTTCCAAGGCTGAGGCAGACGATTTGGCTGCCAAGTTGAAAGAAGCAGGTGCTGAAGTTGAAATCAAGTAATCAACCGATACGCAAAAAATCAAAGCCGGATTCGTCCGGCTTTTTTTATGCCTTTTTTGATAGACAAGAGCCCCTCCAAATATTTGTCCATTTCCCCCAATTCCCGTAACTTCGCAGTCCTTTAAATTGGGCTAATTACAATTTGACCCCCTACAACAACATAAAATGTTGATAATCAATTACTTAAATAAGTAAATGTTAAGGGAGTCTTATTGTCTTTCAGTCCGATCACACGTTTAAAAGCACATCAGACTATGTCATCAGCAAAAGTGGCTTCAAAAAGAGTGCATTTTGGCAAGGTAAAACACCTTGCAGAGACTCCAGATCTTCTAGAAATTCAAATTCAATCCTTCAAGGATTATTTCCAATTGGAAACAACTCCTGACAAACGCAACAACGAAGGATTGTTCAAGGTATTCAAAGAGAATTTCCCCATCAACGATACAAGAAACATCTTCATGTTGGAGTTCTTGGATTATTTCATTGATCCACCCCGCTACACCATCGAAGAATGTATGGAGCGCGGACTCACCTATGCAGTTCCTCTCAAGGCAAAGTTGCGTTTGAGTTGTAACGATGAAGAGCACGTTGACTTTCAAACCATCGTGCAGGATGTGTTTTTAGGAAACATTCCTTACATGACTCCTCGCGGAACATTTGTGATCAATGGTGCTGAAAGGGTAGTGGTTTCTCAGTTGCACCGTTCACCTGGTGTATTCTTTGGTCAATCACTCCATCCCAACGGAACGAAAATTTATTCTGCACGTGTCATTCCTTTCAAGGGTGCATGGATGGAATTTGCAACCGATATCAACAACGTGATGTATGCATACATCGATCGCAAAAAGAAGTTCCCTGTAACCACTTTGTTGCGTTCCATCGGATTTGAAACTGATAAAGATATTCTTGAGTTGTTCGGAATGGCGGATGAGGTGAAGACAGACAAGAAGACACTTGAGAAGCTTGTAGGCAAACGCCTCGCTGCAAGGGTATTGAAGACATGGGTGGAAGATTTTGTGGATGAAGATTCCGGTGAAGTTGTTTCACTCGAAAGAAATGAGGTGGTACTCGAGCGCGATACAGTGCTATCTGCTGAAGATATCAATACCATCCTTGAAACAGGTGTAAAGAGCATCTTTATTCAAAAAGAAGAAGTGAGTGGTGACTACGCCATCATCTACAACACATTGAACAAGGATACTTCCAACTCAGAATTGGAAGCTGTTCAGCACATCTACAAACAGTTGCGTGGCGCTGATGCACCTGACAATGAAACTGCCCGCGGCATCATCGACAAATTGTTCTTCAGCGACAAGCGTTATGATTTGGGTGAAGTGGGTCGCTACAAAATCAACAAGAAATTAAACCTCAACTATGGTTTGGATCAAAAGACCCTGACCAAAGAAGATATCATCGAGATCATCAAATACCTGGTGCGCCTCACAAACGGCAAAGCAGAGATTGATGACATCGATCACCTCAGCAACAGACGTGTTCGTACCGTTGGCGAGCAATTGTATGCACAATTTGGTGTGGGTCTCGCGAGAATGGCACGTACCATCCGTGAGCGTATGAATGTGCGCGACAATGAAGTGTTCACTCCAGTTGATTTGATCAATGCACGTACACTTTCATCTGTGATCAATTCCTTCTTCGGAACATCACAGTTGTCACAGTTCCTCGATCAAACCAATCCGCTCAGCGAAATCACCCACAAGCGTCGTATTTCCGCGCTCGGTCCCGGTGGTTTGAGCAGAGAGCGTGCAGGTTTCGAGGTGCGCGACGTTCACTATTCTCACTACGGACGTTTGTGTACGATTGAAACGCCGGAAGGTCCAAACATTGGATTGATCTCTACGCTTTGTGTTCACGCAAAGATCAATGAGATGGGATTCATTGAAACACCTTACCGCAAAGTGAACAATGGAAAGGTAGAAGTGAAGAAACTCACTTACCTCAGTGCTGAAGAAGAGGATACAGCTAAGATTGCACAGGCAAACGTACCACTTACTGAAAAGGGTGAGTTTGCTGAAGATAAAGTGAAGGCAAGACAAACGGGCGATTTCCCCATCCTTGAGCCAAATGAAGTGGAATTCATGGACGTTGCACCTAACCAAATTGTTGGTTTGAGTGCATCATTGATTCCATTCCTTGAGCACGACGATGCCAACCGTGCATTGATGGGATCGAACATGCAACGCCAAGCTGTTCCCTTGATCAAACCAGATGCGCCAATTGTTGGTACAGGTTTGGAAGCGAAAGCTGCACGTGATGCAAGAATCCAGCTGCATGCAGAAGGTGAAGGTGTGGTTGAGTTTGTTGATGCAAATGAAATCCATGTCCGCTATGAGCGCGATGAAGCACAAAAGCTTGTAAGCTTTGAAGATGATTTGAAAATATATCGCTTAACCAAGTTCATCAAGACCAACCAGGAAACATCCATCACACTGCGTCCGGCTGTTGCCAAAGGACAGCGTGTGAAGACAGGTGATTTCCTCACAGAAGGGTATGCAGTGAAAAATGGTGAATTGGCATTGGGACGCAACCTGAAAGTTGCCTTCATGCCATGGAAGGGATACAACTTTGAAGATGCGATTGTAATCAACGAGAAAGTAGTCAGCGAAGATTTGTTCACTTCCATTCACATCTCAGAATTTGAATTGGAAGTACGCGATACCAAATTGGGTGAAGAGGAATTGACGCCAGACATCCCCAACGTTTCTGAAGAAGCAACAAAGGACCTGGATCAATACGGTATCATCCGCATCGGTGCTCAAGTAAAAGAAGGAGATATCCTGATTGGAAAGATTACACCCAAAGGTGAAAGTGATCCAACTCCAGAAGAAAAACTCTTGCGTGCCATCTTTGGTGACAAAGCTGGTGATGCGAAAGATGCTTCTTTGAAAGCCCCAAGTGGAACGGAAGGTGTTGTCATCGGAAAGAAACTTTTCCAGCGTGCCAAGAAAGACAAAAACTCCAAGGCAAAAGAGAAAGCTGCGCTCGAGAAATTGGAATCCATCCACAACCAAACAGAAAAAGACATCCTTGATCTGTTGGTGAACAAGCTGCAAACATTGTTGAAGGATAAAACTTCAGCGGGTGTTTCTAATAATTTTGGTGAAGTAATCATCGGAAAAGGTTCCAAGTTCAACGCGAAAGCCTTGGCTGGTATTGATTATCAAAACATCAATCCACTGGGCTGGACCGGCGATGCAAAAATCGATGATGCCATCAATACACTCTTGCACAACTACAATATCCGTTACAACGAAGAATTGGGTAGATACAAGAGAGAGAAGTTCAATATCTCTATTGGTGATGAACTTCCTGCCGGTGTACTCAAACTTGCCAAAGTATACCTCGCTGTCAAGCGCAAGCTGAAAGTGGGAGATAAGATGGCGGGTCGCCACGGAAACAAAGGTATTGTTGCCAAGATCGTACGTGCAGAAGACATGCCATTCCTTGAGGATGGAACACCGGTGGATATCGTATTGAATCCGTTGGGGGTACCTTCCCGTATGAACCTTGGACAGATCTATGAAACGATCCTTGGTTGGGCAGGTGAGAAATTGGGCATGAGATTCTCTACACCCATCTTCGATGGTGCTTCTGTAGATGAAATCAAGGACCTGATTGACAAAGCACAATTGCCAAGCTTCGGACATACATACCTCTATGATGGTGAAACGGGTGAAAGATTCCACCAAAAAGCAACGGTGGGCATCATCTACATGTTGAAATTGCACCACATGGTGGATGATAAGATGCACGCACGTTCTATTGGTCCGTATTCACTCATTACCCAGCAGCCGCTTGGTGGTAAGGCGCAGTTCGGTGGACAGCGTTTCGGAGAGATGGAAGTATGGGCACTCGAAGCATATGGTGCATCCAATATCCTGCAGGAATTGCTCACACTGAAGTCTGATGATATCATTGGAAGAGCGAAGACCTATGAATCAATTGTGAAAGGCGACAACGTTCCAAGAGCTGGAATACCTGAATCCTTCAATGTATTGGTTCATGAGCTCCGTGGATTGGGATTGGATCTGAAGTTCGACAACTAGTCAACACCAAACCAAATATAACTGTAAGGCCTCCGCTTTCGCGGAGGCCTTTTTACATTCCTCAAGAAGTTAGTGTGTTACATCCACAGTTGTATCAGCCAATAGCATAGTGCTGCAAGCAATCCACTGACGGGTATTGTTAGAATCCATGCTACCATCAAGGACGATGTGACGCCCCATCTTACTGCACTCAATCTTTTGGTAGCACCAACACCGATAATAGATCCAGTGATCGTATGTGTGGTTGAAACCGGAATACCCATTTGGCCTGTGAAGAAAAGGGTGAAAGCACCAGCTGTTTCAGCTGCTACGCCCTCCAATGGTGTTACCTTGGTAATTTTCGTACCCATCGTCTTTACAATCTTCCATCCACCACTCATGGTTCCGACTCCAATAGCTAGATAACAAGCGACAGGAACCCAATTGGGGAGCTGGCCAAAGTCTTGTATGCTGCCGTTGGCTATCAGTGCAGCACCGATGATCCCCATTACTTTCTGTGCATCATTTCCACCATGGCCAATGCTGAATGCAGCGGAGCTGAACAATTGCAGTTTTTTGAACATGGATGCAATGGAATAGGCGGTTGGTGTTTTGATTTTTTCAACATATAAGTATACCAGAGCAAACAAAATAGAGGTAAATATAATCCCCCATACAATGCCACCATTGTCTGATTTTTCAATATCCTTTTTGAATGATTGACGGATATTGAATTTTTCAATTTTGGATTTGATCTTTTCAATATTTTTTGGATCAATGGGATATATGCTATTGATGGAAGCCATGGCGCTGTCGATCGATATTTCTTTTTTCAGATAGGCCTTCAATGGCTCTTTGTATTTTTCGGTTTCTTTTTTAGCGATTTCAAATTCATCGTGTTTTTCTTTGTTGTCTGCGGAGAGTGCCTCCAATACAAGATAGCTATTGGCATTTCTTACTTCATCTTTTAATTTGCTGACTTCAATGTCTGCAAGCAATCCATTTTCATATGCAAATGTTGCAATATCGTCTGCCCCTACCTTGTCGTAATCTTTGATTTGAGGAGCTATTTGGTTGTAGACATCCTTTGCCTTGTTCAATTTCTTCTCTGCATTTTCCCATTCTTCTTTGGCTTTTTCATCGGTAGGTGATGCATTCAACACATTTTCTGCCTTTGCAAAATCTGATTTGTATTTATCGAGTTTGATGAATTTTTGCATGCTCTCATCCATCTTAGATTCCTCAAATCGATCAAAAAGAAACACGGTCAGTGCTGTTGTGACAGCAATCAATGCAATTCTCAGCCAAATGTTTCTCATGATGGTGATGATGGTAATGAAAATCGAAATAGCCATTCCAATCATCGGGGCAAGAAAAATAAACAGCACAGTTTTCAAGATCGTCTGACTCTCAACGATCTTGTCCCATGAAATGGATAATCCCTTGTCTTGTATGGCGTGTGCTATTGCTGCACCTGCAAATCCGCCAATCAAGGTATGTGATGAAGATGATGGAATGCCGTACCACCAGGTAAGCAAGTTCCAAAAAATAGCTGCTATGAGTCCGGCCAATATTACCTGCAAGGTGATGAACTCTTTGTTAACGGTTTTGCTGATGGTATTGGCGACCGCATGGTCCTCGAAAATCCAATAGGCTGCAAAGTTGAAAATGGCTGCCCAGAGGACTGCCTGAAAGGGGGTAAGTACTTTTGTAGAGACCACGGTTGCAATGGAATTGGCAGCATCATGAAATCCATTGATGTAGTCGAACAAAAGGGCCAGAACGATGATGACGATAAGCATTGACATGTTGCTGATTTTATGCTTGATTGAAATGCTTACGCATATTTGATGATGATAGATTCAATTACATTTCCGACATCCTCGCATTTATCGGTTGCAATTTCAAGCACCTGATAAATTTCTCTTTTTTTGATCACCTCTTTAAAATCCTGCTCATTGCTGAAGAGCATTTCAATGCTCATGTCAAATACATCATCCGCTTGATTTTCGATGCTGTTGATTTTAACCAATGCCTCTGTCATTTCTCTGAGGTTTTTCATATCCCTCAAGCCGTATACTGCTTTTTTTGTCTCAATGCTTCCCTGTAAAATCATCTCAGTCATTTTCTTGATGCCTGTGTCATTGGGATTGATTTTGTAAAAATTTATTTTTTTACCTGATGCGTAAATATAATCGGCAATATCATCAAGTGCAGTAGCCAAGTGGTGGATGTCCTCTCTGTCAAAAGGAGTAATAAAGTTTCTGCCCAACTCCGTAAATACGGTATGGGTCAGATCATCATTTTTGTGTTCGAGGTCAGCCAATTTGACCAAGATGCTGGATCTTTTGTCTTCATCAGGTTCATTGACCATTTCCTGAAGGGTGTTTGCCATTTTGAGTACTGTTTCTGCTACTTCTTCAAATAGGCTGTAGAAAACCCTGTCTTTGGGTAAGAAAATTTTAAAAAATGAATTGGCTGCCATCTTGATGTATTTTAATGATTAAAAATTTACTTGTGCCTGTAGCCTCAATAATCTTCCTTGTTGAGCATTGTTTCTGAGCTTGCTGTCTTCAAATCTTCTGTTGGAGATTACATAGGATGCTGTGATTTCAAGTGATTTGTTCACCTGCCATTCTAATCCAGATTCAATCTCTCTTACCCTGTAACTTCTCGCATCCAATTCGTGTTTTTTTCCACCATCATAAGATTGTATTCTTGTAAAAGGGAAGAAGTATTCGTCCTTTCTTTTTCCTTTGGCTTTGTAGGAAAAGGTTGCATAGCCGCCCTTCAAATTCCTATTTTCAATAGAATCCTTCGCCGGATTGTACTGAGGACCATTGCCAACATTGTATTCTGCCTGAATGCCAAAGGGTTTGGGGTAGAGTATAAAGGATCCGGCAATGCGTTGATCATTGAACTCAAATGATTTGATTGATTTTACACCAATACTTCTGTTCTCTGAAGGAACTACAAATTTTCCAATATGTGATTGTATTCCTGGCTCAATGATTTGAGTCCCTATTTCAAAAGGATAACTGAGTCTTGTTACCACATGAAGTGTATTGTTCAATTCTGGCCTGTTGGCTGTTTGACCATTGTACACCCCCAAACCAAAAATACCATAATCACCTGATCCTTTCAGGTTGTCTCTTACAAGTGAGGTATAGAGTGATCTGATTTTTTCTGGAGCAAAATAGAAAAAAGCTCCTAGGTCCCTTTCATTGGAAACCGCTGAATTCAGTGCGTCCGCCCGATCCAAAGGCAATCTGTTTTGAGAGGACTGCATATTTTCAAATCCATATGGCACTTTGCTCTGGCCCACCCTCAATCTGAATTCATTTTTTTTATCAAATCCTATATCAAAATAAGCGTCTCTAAGTTGAAAAATATTCAGTGTTGTACCGGTGCTACTTCCAAAATCGGGTTGTATATAGAAGTAAACCCTATCTGTAAGGTTTCCACTGAAAATCAATCTGCCTCTTCGAATGGCGAGTCCACCGGTTTCTCCCCATGACCTGTCGCACTGTTCGCATTTCAGGCTTTTATTGGTTTCAAAAAGTCTGTTGTACCTGACCTGCACATATCCCCTCAGGGAAATGGTTTCATACCATGCTTTTGCTGGTTTTTTCTCTTGCGTTTGCGAAAAGCTTTCTGATGGAGAAATCATAAACATGACGAAAATACACAGCAGGGGGACTGTTATTCTTTTCAAGGTAAGTTTCTTTTAATTGCTGCACAAAAGTCAAAAATCGGTCAGAGCTAACCCGTAAATATGTATTATCAAATTGTTACCAAATCCCAAAAAATCGCCCCTCCAGGAATGGAGGGGCTTTGCAATTAAAAGAAAATAAGGGTTGCGCCTTATTAACCTTGACCTTTCGGCTTTGGCGAAAGTCAAATTTCAATGTGATGAAATGGTTAGATGACTGTTATCCAATTGTAAACTTCCTGTAAACTGCTATCTCCTGAAAACATTTTTGATATGAAATCCTGTGTACAACACATAGAAATGTACGAATGCCAATGCTTCAAAAACGAATATATACCAGGGCCAATCACCTATGATCAATGGATTGTCAACAATGGGTGGAGCAGACAAATACATGTAATTCGATCCGGTAGTCCAGTTGAACATGCCTATCACCAATACAGCCAATTGGATGTGAAAAAAGGCCTTCAACCAGGATCCTTGCAGTGGCTTGAAACCCCTGTGTTTGATCATGAACATGCTGGTGAGTATGAGTCCACCGTGGCTCACGAAGTATCCATAATACAAGTACCCTTGATTTCCCAGGTCGAATTCAGGTGTCAGCAGCGAATGGATTCCCCCCGTGATGCCCCAGTAAAAAAGCAAGTTGGCCAGGGTTTCATTGTATTTGAAATAGAGGAAGATGGAAAGGAGTCCGCTGATCCCACATAAATGCAAAGGCAGATTGCTTTTCAGATCCCAAATTCCTGATTGCCAGCAATACCAGTTTTCAATGACAAGATTCAGAAGCAATGCCAGTCCGATGAACCTCCCATAATTTGGATGTCTGGCGCTATCGATATAATCAGGAAGGTATATCAGCAATAGCATGACCAACAATACAGCAGTGATGCATAAAAGCCATTCCTGGCTAAACGGATCCATGGTTACATGCTGCATGTAGTCTTGGTTTCAATGAATATCCGAAAAAATATGCAATCACCCCATTCAAATTAAAATGCAGGGGCTAAATTGCCGATACCGATGTGGAGAAAACCATTGTTCATATTGTTGGGCTGCCTCTTTTTGAAGTGGGTGGATGCGCAGCCGGTCCCACTGCAATCCATCAAGGGTAGAATCACCGAACGCAACATCAAGACAGTCATCTCTGCTGCTACCATCAAAGTGATCGGTACGGAAGAAAAAACTGCCATATCCGATTCAAGCGGATTTTTTAAACTGAATAACATACCGGTTGGAAGAACCTCTATTTTAATCACCCATATCGGTTTCAAACCTGTTCTGCTGAACAACCTGCTGGTTGAATCCGGAAAAGAACTGGTGCTGACGGTAGAGATGGATGAAGATCTTTCCACCTCCAAGGAAATCATCATCAAATCAAGCCGCAACAAATCCAGGCCCATCAATGACCTTGCCATGGTAAGTTCTCGCATGTTCAGTGTGGAGGAAACAAGGAGGTTTGCAGCCGGACTGAATGACCCTGCAAGAATTGCCGCCAACTTTGCAGGCGTTGCGAGTGCCGGCGATGGAAACGGTTTGATCATCAGGGGAAATGCTCCCAATGGTTTGCTCTGGCGTATGGAGGGCGTCGACATCCCCAATCCCAATCACTTCGCCAGGGTGGGTACTTCCGGGGGTGCCATTTCTATGTTGAGTGCACAACTGCTGGCCAATTCTGATTTCATGACGAGTGCCTTCCCTGCAGAATACGGCAATGCCCTGTCCGGAGTGTTTGACATCAAGTTGAGAAAAGGAAACAAGGACAAAAGAGAACATACATTTTCGCTCAGTACTTTGGGCATTGATTTTGCAACGGAAGGATATTTCAAAAAAGGCTATGGCGGATCTTACCTGATCAACTACCGATATGGATTTCTTACCCTCATGCAAAAGTTGGGTTTCAATATATCTGACAAGCCCACTTCCTTTCAAGACCTTTCACTCAATGTGTATCTTCCCACCAAGAAAATAGGGAGTTTTTCTGTATTTGGGTTCGGTGGACTGAGCAAGCAGTATGATGAATTGGCAAGGGATAGCATCACCTGGACAAACAATCCCTCCACGAGAAGCAGTTCACTGGATGCCGCAAATGCAGGTGCAGTGGGGGTTTCACACCAAATCAATATCGGAAAGAAAATATTGTGGAGATCGGTGTTGAGTAAAAACGGTTACCTCTATCGTGAAGAAGACAGCCGATTGGATAAGTTCAATGCGCCTGTTGTATTTACAAGGATCAACAAGTTTTCTGAATGGAACACCCAGTTTTCATCCATCCTCACTTTCAAGGCAAGCAAACATCATTTGTTTAAATTGGGTGCCTACACCAAGGATATTGCATTCAATTTGCAACAGCGAGAGGCGGTGAGCAATGTACTGAGGGATAAAATAAAAAACAATGGCGCTACCTGGCTTACCAATTATTTTGTTCAATGGAAATGGGATGCATCAAATAAGTTTTCTTTTCAGCTAGGTGGGCACGGCCAACAACTCTCGCTCAACCAGTCATCTGCTTTTCAGCCCAGATTCGGACTCCGCTATCAAATCGACAACAGCCAGTCACTCAGTTTTGGATATGGCATGCACGCACAAATGCAACCGCTTGGCAATTACTTTGCGCGCATTCGCGTGGGCAACGATACCGTCATGCCCAACAAGATGCTTGACTTCAGCAAGTCGAAGCATTATGTATTGGGGTATGCCGTTCAGGTAGCAAAAGATTGGAATCTGAAGACGGAAGTGTATTACCAGTGGCTCTACAATATTCCCATACATGCCTTGCGTACGAGCAATTACAGTGTCATCAACCTCGATGATGACTTCTCTATTGAAACGCTGGCCAACAAGGGGCTCGGACAGAATTATGGTTTGGAGTTCACCTTGGACAGGTATTGGAATGATCGATTTTATTTGTTGAGTACACTGAGTTTGTATCAATCCGAGTACAGGCCCTCCGATAAATTTTGGCGGAGCACCCGTTACAATTCCAACAGCTCATTCACCCTGCTTTTTGGAAAGGAATGGGTGTTGAAAACAAGGCGTCCCTCTTATATTGGATTCGACATGAAGCTGATTTCAATGGGAGGGGTACGTGTCACACCGATCGATCTTGTGCAATCTGCCCTTCGAAAAACCACTGTATCCATTGTGTCAAGGTACAATGAAGAAAAACTCAGGAGTATTTTCAGGTTGGATACTCAGTTTGAATGGAAGGTGCAATACAGAAAAACAACAGGCAGCTTGATATTGGGCGTACAAAATGCCACCAACAGAAAAAATCCCATCAGTCATCGCTTCGATGCAAATCAGGGAAAAATCACTTATAACTATCTGTTGGGTAGAATTCCTGTATTTGGCTACAAAGTTGATTTCTGATCAATTCCTTCGCCCGAGATTTTCAATTGATTACTCAAACAGATTTCATCAGTGATTGGATCGTTTGCAACAGTGCGTCGCTTACACCTACAACCGGAAGTCTAAAGGTGTTTTTGGTGATGCCCAGCTCAGATAAATATGCTTTGATGCCACTTGGATTGCCCTCCGCAAACATGCTTGAAATGAGCGGCAGCATTTTTTCATGCGCCGGTCTTGCCTCTGCAAACTTTCCATCCAAACAGCTCCTGACCATGTCAGATACCAGTTTAGGATAGGCGTTTCCAACAACAGAAATCACTCCAATTGCACCACAGGCCATGATGGGCAGTGTGATGCCATCATCTCCGCTGATCACTTCAAATCCTTCGGGCTTGTCCTTGATGATTTGCATGATTTGATCGATGTTTCCAGATGCTTCTTTGGTGGCAATGATGTTTTTGCATTCTCTCGCAATTCTGAGGGTGGTGGCAACATTTACATTCATGCCTGTTCTTCCAGGAACATTGTACATGATGACGGGTAGGGGACTGTTGTCGTTGATTGCCTTGTAATGCTGGAAGAGTCCCTCGTTGTTGGGTTTGTTGTAATAGGGGCTTACTGAGAGGATTGCACTGTATCCTGTCAGGTCAAAATCTTTCATGGATTGAATTACCGCTCTCGTATCGTTTCCGCCTATGCCGGCAACCAATTTTAAATTTCCTTTATTATATTGATTTACAAGGGAATACACTTGTTGTCTCTCGATTTTGTTCAGCGTCGGATTTTTACCTGTGTTACCCAATGCAACTATATAT
>JACCDG011239748.1_pt1 | contig 21536 bp, 20 predicted proteins | sample 7442471 | NCBI WGS metagenome assembly JACCDG01 (sample SAMN15323444, study PRJNA562643) | freshwater metagenome | isolation source: river surface water | place: USA:Blue River Watershed | collected 2017-08-17 | reverse complement strand
GCGCTTTGCACGACATTGCGTCGAGCCGTTCGGATTGCGGCATGTGAGCCTGCCGCTGAAATTGCCGGAGATCGGGGTCAACCTGTTCTGGCATTCACGGTTCCACAAAGAACCCGGCACGCAATGGCTGCGCAGCCTGATCTTTGATCATTTCAGTGACTGAGGACGGGTGCCAAAGAATGTTACGCTTACGCCCTCAGCAATCATGAGGCCTTGGCCATGGAAGCAAAAGAATTCGCGAAGCTCTTCGGCGGCTTTTCAACCGAGCGCCGGGTGAACATCATCACGGCGCTCGTCGAAGCCGGCCCGGAAGGGATCAGCCTGATCGATTTGTCGCGCAAGACCGACGTGACCGTGATCGACATCGGCAATGCCCTCGAGGCGCTGGTGATGATGAACCTCATGAAGATTTCCATCAAAGGCGAGAACAAGCTGCTGATGGCGAACTTCGCACTGCTGGACACCCTGTTCGACGAGGCTTACAACACCTTCGGCTCGGCTCGCAAGCTGCATCCGAAAGACCCGCCAGCGTTGCCGGCCGCGTAGTCGCGAACAGCGACCGTAGCTAACGTGCAGCCAACATCCGCCCTCGCGATCCCGCGCTTCCGCTGGCTGTTCTTCACCTTCATCCTCGCGATGATGGCGGACAGCGTCGAGCATGTGATCAGCTACTGGGTCATGTACCAGAAGTTCGAATCGCATGAACTCGGGGGCTTCGCGGTGCTGTCGCACTGGCTGCCTTACCTGTTCCTGTCGATACCGGTCGGCGCACTGACCGAGCGCTTCGATCCGCGCCGCATGATCCAGTGCGGGATGGTGCTGTTCATGCTCTGCTCGCTGGGCTGGTGCTGGTTCTTCATCAGCGGCACGCTGCAGATGTGGCAGGCCATGGTGCTGCTGGTGATGCATGGCGTGGCCGGCGTGATCTGGCTGATCCCGACCCAACTGATGCTGTACTACGTGGTCGAGCGCGAGGGGCTGCCAAGCGCGATCCGGCTGGTGGCGACCGCGCGTTACCTCGGCCTGTTGTCCGGTCCCGGTGTCGGTGCAGCGATGCTGCTGCTGGTCGGGCCCGAGACCGGCATCCTGATCAATGTCCTGTTTTATTTGCCGACCGTGCTGTGGCTGGCGCGCGATCGCTTTGGCCCGAAATTCGCAGCGAACGCGCCGCCGCCGCGCGCGTTCAAAGGCATGGCCGATATCGTCGACACCATCCAGTCAGTGTCCAAGATCCCGGTGCTGTGGGCCATGATTGCGCTGGCAGGGCTGGCGTCCTTCTTCATCGGTAACAGCTATCACGCGCAGATGCCGAGCTTCGCGCGAGATCTCGGCCATGGCGACCCGGGCGTGCGCTATGGCGCGCTGCTCGGGGCAGACGCCTGCGGCGCGCTGCTGGCCGGTTTGGTGCTGGAACGTGTGGCTCGGATGCGCGCCAGTCTGGTCAAGGTCTGGATATTCGCGATCGGCTGGTGCGTGGCGCTGGGCGCGTTCGCGCTGACGGCCGACTATGGTTTGGCCGTCGTGCTGCTGTTTGCGGCCGGCTTTTGTGAACTGAGCTTCAGCTCGATGGCGCAGACGCTGACGCAGCTGAACGCGCCCGAGCTTATGCGCGGGCGCGTGGTCGGCTTGTTCAATATGTCGTCGCTGGGCCTGCGTTCTTTCGCGGGCGTCACGGTGGGCCTGATCGGCGGGATGGTCGGCGTGCACCAGTCGCTGGCCGGCTCAGCGCTGGCTTTGGTGAGCGTCGTGCTGGCGGGTGGTTGGCTGCTCAGGGTGCGCGGGGCGCTGCGCAGCGCTTGAAGGATGAGCGCCAGACTGTAAAGCGTGCGCGGCGCGCCAGCCGGCCACGCCCCGGCATCAGGCGCCGAATGCGACCCGTTCGATGAACAGGCCCAGCCCGACCGCCAGCACCACCAGCGACATGCCGCGTACGACACGCGTCTCGAACGACGTCGTGCGCAGCCATGTGAGCAAGGGCACCACGATCACGACGGCTGCCAGTTGACCTGCCTCGACGCCGAGATTGAAATTCAGCAGCGACAGCAGCAGACTGTCCTTCGGCAGGCCAATCTCCTTCAGCACCGACGAAAAGCCGAAGCCATGCACCAGCCCGAACAGGAAGCTGACCGCCCAGCGGCGTGACACCGCATACCTTGGATAAAGGTTCTCGAAAGCGACATAGGCAATCGACAGCGCTATCACGGCCTCGACCATCGCCGATGGCAACGTGACGATGTCCAGCGCCGCCGCGCCCAGCGTCAGGCTGTGCGCTAGCGTGAACGCGGTGATGATCTTCAGCAGCTGAACCAGGCTGCCGCCGCACAGGATCAGCGCCAGCAGGAACAGCAGGTGGTCATAGCCGGTCGCGATGTGCTCGACGCCGAGCAAGAAGAAGCCGGTCGCCGTTGCGGGTGCCGCGGCCGAATTCGTTGCTGCCACCACGTTGATGGTCGCTTCCGGCGCATCCTTCGCGAATACGTGCGACAAGCTGCCGCCCGTCCAGGTGACGACGGCAATCACGTGATGCGAGTCACCGACCGCATCGAACAGATGGTCACTCAGCACAGCCTGCCGTATCGGCTGCGGGCATTGGAAGGTTACGGTGAGGCCCTGGCCGTCATCGGCAGCGCAGGGCTGGCCTTCGGTGGTCACCTGCAGGTGCGTGCGCAACAGCGCGGGCAGGGCGGCCGTGTCGGCCTTCGAAGCCGGCGTCGGCGTATAGACGTAGGTGAGCTTGTCGCCGCTGACGGTGGCGCTGGCAAAGCCGGTCGCATCGCCTGCATGGGCGAAGGCCGTACCCGGCACTGCGGCGCAGAGCGCCAACAACAAGCCCAAGGCCGTCGCGGCCAGCCATCGACTCATCCCTTGCCGGCTCCTGTCGCTTTCATCGCGTCGATCAGGGCCATCAGGTTTTTGATGTGAAAGTCAGGGACGGTCACCACGTCGGCGCTGCCGACCGGCAGCAGGTAGCGGCTGAAGGTATCAGTCGCCACCGAGCCCACCGCATAACGTGCCAGCGGCTCGGTAGCCTTGGGGCGATACACCATGATGAAGATGTCCGGACGCGTGACGCCGAATTCATCCGCCTCGGCTTTCAGCGGCAGGCTGCGCTCGCGCTGCATGCGGCCGAAGGCGACCAACGCCTTGTCGATGACTTCAGCGGCCTTGGGATCGGTCTTGTGCGCGTGGCCGGCCTGGGCCGCGTCGTGCATGCCGTGGTAGTACCAGAGGCCGCTATCGTCACGCTCGAAGCGGTGCATCGTGCCCTTGACCATCACCTCGACAATGCCGATCTCCTCGATCGGCACTGGCAGCAAGCGATTGTCCACGCGTGCCACCGGCGTATTGAGTTCGGCGCTGCGGCGCTTTTCGCCGACGTAGATCGCACCGGCCAGCGCGGCGACGACAGCCCAGACGGCCAGTTGTGTGCCGCGCTTCAACGACGCCTCCACCAGACGCCGAAGCCGATCGCCGCCATCAGCAGCGGGATCAGGATGATGGACAGCACGAAGGTCGCCTTCATCTGGGTGTTGGTCATGCTCACATACGGCAGGTCGTAGGTACGCGGCTCGAGGCCGATCAGGTTCTCGCGCGCGGCGAGGAAGTTGACCGCGTTCAGGAACAGCGCCCCGTTGCCGAGGATGTGATAGAAGGAGTTGGTCGCGAAGTCGGAATCGCCGACGACGACGATGCGCGCTTCCTTGCGCGTGATTTCCTGTGCCTTGTCCTCGACTTTCTCACCACGGATGCGGCGCATCACGGTCTCGGCCGATTCCACCACCTTCGGGTTCACGCGCGCGGTGGCCATGATGGTCAGCGGGCCATCCTGCGACTTGCCGGCCACGTACTCGACGCGGGCGCGGTCGGTATTGCCGAAGCTCTTTTTCGAGGTGTTGACCAGTGGGCGCACGGAGACGCCCGGCACCGGGTCCTTCGTCGGCAGCAGCGGGCGCGCGCCCGGGAAGAAGGCCAGTGGCAGCTTGTGCGTGATCTCGTGACGGTTGTAATCGGTGACGGCCGGGGTCGACGGATCGGCCCAGAAATGGCTGGCTTCGTCGATCACGATCGTATCCTGCAGCACGATGCCGAATTTTTTCAGCACGCCGTCGAGGCCTGTCTTCACGAACGGGTCGATCATGAACAGCGCGTTGCCGCCGTTGTCGAGGAAGGCGTCGATTTGCCGGACCTCGCGCTCCATCAGCGGCGTCTGCGGACCGGCGACGACCAGCACCGCGCATTTGCCGATCTCGGTGCCGGCGTTCATCAGTGACACTTTTTCGACCACGTAGTTCATCGCTTCGAGGCCGGTGCGCGCCTTGGCCATGCCGTGCCGCTCGTGCTGGACGAACTTGGTCTCGATGCCGTGCGAATGGCCGGCTTCGCCTTCCATGTGGTCGTGCGACTCGAGGCTGAACGGGTCGGGCTCGCCGTGGCCATCGAGGAAGCAGGCGACCTGTTGCTTCGACTGGGTCACGCGCAGGATGCCGTTGGCGATGTCGGTCTCGGTGGGGCCGTTGACGGTCAGCTTGCGGCCTTCGCTTTCGTAGATCGCCGTGCCGGCAAATTCCACGCCGCGCAGCTTGGCCTGCGCCGGGTTGAGCATGGGGTCGAAGAATTCGATCTTTATCTTGTCGTTGTACGACGCGAACAGCTCATACAGCTCGACCGTCTCGCGCATGCCGCGGTCATGGAAGAAGGTGATGTGCACCGGCTTGTCGACTGCCTGCACCATCTTGATGGTCTGCGGCGACAGCGAATATTCCTTGTTGGCCGTCATGTCCAGCCGCAGCGGGTACAGCGCGCTGGCCCAGGCCAGTGCCACCAGCAAGGCCAGCACCGACAGCGTCGACGAGATCAGCCTGCGGCGGCCGGGGCTGAACATCAGCTTCAGGTCATCGCGCAGCACATACAGCGACCACGCGGTGAGGGCGCCGCCGATGAGCAACAGCAGCAGCGCAACGAAGGACGAATTGACGGACAGCGAGCTGGCCACGGCCGAGGCTGCCAGCAGCACGAGGCCGGCGATCAGCACCAGGCCGGAACGAAAATTGGTTTCCATGTTCTTGTTGTTCTTGGTGGGGGTCAGCGGCGCCACTGCAGGTAGCTGGTGTTGAGCGTCAGCGCGAGGCCGGCCACCACCAGGAAATACACGATGGCTTCGGAGCGCAGCAGGCCATGGATGAAGTCAGCGTAGTGCAGCGAGAACGACAGGTGCGCGAACAGGTCGCGCAGCAGCACCGACGACTGCAGGGTCTGCAGGAAGCCGATGAACCAGAACAGCAGCAGGGTCGGGATCGTGATCAGCGCGGCGACGATCTGGTTCTCGGTGAGTGCCGAGAATAGTTGGCCGATCGCGATGCAGGCCATGCCGAGCAGCAGGAAGCCGAGATACCCGGCGATGATGTTGGGCGTCTGCGGGTTGCCGAACAAGTACAGCGGTACCAGGTTGATGCATGAGAAGGCCACCATCAGGGCGAGGATGCTCACTGCGCCCAGGTACTTGCCGAGTACGACCTGCCAGGTGCGCAGCGGCAGCGTCATCAGCAGCTCCATGGTACGGCCGGTATACTCGCCCGAGAACAGGCGCATGGTCAGCACCGGCACCAGCACCACCAGCAGGATGCCCATGTTCTGGAAGGTCTGGTCCATGGTGCCGACGCCAGTCAGGAAGATGTTGTAAGTGAAGAAGTAGCCGGTGCCGAGCAGGAAGACGGCAATCACGAAATAGGCGATCGGCGAGCGGAAGTAGCTCATCATTTCCTTGCCATACACGGCCTTCACGCCGTTCCACGCGCTCATGCCAGTGCTCCTTCTTTTGCCGCGCCGGTGTCGGCCTTGCCTTGGTGTGTTTCGCTGCCATGCCCGATGTAGCGCAGGAAGACGTTCTCCAGTGTCGGCTGGCGGCGTTCGAGCTTGAACAGTTCACCGTTGGCGATCAGGGTGCGGGCGATGCGCGCCTCGACGCCGTCGACCGCGTCGACCTGGCATTCGATGATCTGCAGGCCCTCGCGTGACGGCAGCGGCTTGACGCTCACGTCGCGCACGCCGTCGGTTTCCGCCAGTGCGCGGTGCAGGCGGTCCGGATCGCCGCTGGCCTCGGCCAGCACCGAGCTGGTGGCTTCGGCGGCGCGCTGCAGCGACGCCGGCGTGCCGGTGGCGAGGATGCGGCCATGGTTGATGATGGCCACGCGCTGACAGATCAGCGTGACCTCGGGCAGGATGTGGGTCGACAGCAGCACCGCGTGCTTCTGGCCGACGGAGCGGATCACTTCACGCGTTTCCTGAATTTGTCCGGGGTCAAGGCCGGCGGTCGGTTCGTCCAGCAGCAGCACCTCCGGCTCGCCGAGCAGGGCCTGTGCGAGGCCCACCCGCTGGCGATAGCCCTTGGAAAGCTTGTAGATCTCTTTCTTCGTCACCGTCTCGAGGCGGCACGCATGGATCACGTAGTCGAGCCGCGATGCTTCCTGCGCGCGCGCAACGCCCTTGGCGCGCGCGACGAATTTCAGGTAGCCGGTGACGTCGAGTACGTCGTACAGCGGCGGCTGTTCGGGCAGGTAGCCGATTTTTTGCGCGGCCAGCTCGCGCTTGGTCGCCATGTCATGGCCGGCGACGGTCACGGTACCGGAGGTCGCGGCGGTGAAGCCTGCGATCATGCGCATCGTGGTGGTCTTGCCGGCGCCGTTGGGGCCGAGGAAGCCGACGATTTCGCCGGGCTGAACTTCGAGGGAGATGTCGTGCAGGATGGTGCGCGAGCCGTAGCGCTTGGTGACGTGGTCGAGTCTGATCATGTTGCGTTTGCCAGCGTTATTGTGATTTTCCCGCGCAGCGCTGCATGCCGGCTGTGAGCGCCAAGAGGAAAGCCCCCGAAGGGGCTTTCCTTGCACGGAGGTTGTTACGTCTTACTTGTGCCAGCGGTCACCCATCTTGGCGAACTGGTTGGCGTCGTGCGACATCAGGATTTGCGCGCCTTCGAGGTCGCGCATCATCTTGATGCGGTTCACCGACTCGCTGTACGCCTGCACGCTGAAGTTCAGGCCGGCGACGTAGCCGTCCAGGTTTTCCTGCATCCAGACCGCATCCTGGGTCAGGATCACGGTACCCATCTTCGGCAGCTTGACCTTCATCGACTGGTGGCCGATGGTGTGGCCCGGGGTCGGGAACAGCTTGACGCTGCCGTCGCCGAACAGGTCATATTCACCGTCGAGTTCCAGGTAGTTGAATTCACGCGCTGCCGCGATGTCGGCCATCACGAAGGTGCCGTTCGGCGCGCGGCCCTGGAATTTCTCCGGCCACCAGCCCTGGTACAGCTCTTTCTTCTGCACCACGTGGATCGCCTTCGGGAACATGCCCATGTTGCCGGCGTGATCGAGGTGGGTGTGCGACGTGACCAGCACCTTCACGTCCTCGGTCTTGTAGCCCAGCTTCTTGAGCTGCATGTCGATGACGTCATTGCGGGTCTGGTTCGGGTGCAGGAAATCGCACAGGCCGGCGGCCCAGTATTTCTTGCAGTTGTCGAGACCATCGGAGACCGCGACGTTGTTGCCGGTGTCGAAGGCGACCAGGCCCTTCGGGTGTTTCAGGATCCACATCGAGACCGGGATCGTGATCTGCTTGGCTTCGGGGAAGGTAGGGATCAGGCCCTGGATGTTGAACGGGCCGAACGTGCCGCTCGACGCCCAGTAGAGTTCTTGCGATTGCGCCGCCGGGGCCATGCTGATGCACAGCGCAGCCATCAGGGATGCCAACAGACCGGTCTTCTTCATGCGTCTCCTCCGTGTGTGGATGTTCTTTTTGCCTTCCGGCGTCAGCCACTGCCGGAATTCCAGCGCTTCCAGTAATTCGGTTCTGATTGATGCGGTGCTGCCGTCAACTTGACCGCGACGGGAGATTACGGTTGGTTGATCTTCAGGCATGGTGCATTTAGCTTTTTTTCCTGTCAACACCCGGTTAACATGAGGCTGTTTGCCCGCTTCGTGGTTTCGGCGACTTATGTTGCGGTGCGATGTTATAGGGAAGAAGCCCTTTGCACGCATGAAAATGCTGCAATCCATGGTGGCCGTTTCGGTGCGGGGCAGATGTTTCGTAATTTCAAAATCAGCCCTTAAATAAACGCATCTTGCCGATCGGAACGCCGTCATTCAGACTGCGGGCACGGTATAAAAATATAAAGACAATAGCTATAACCACGGCCACCCACAGGCCAAGCTGCTGGAGATACTCATGAAATTGCATTCCATCGCCCGCCTGCTGGCCGGCGCTTCCGCCGCGCTCGCCATGGCAGGCGCATTCGGCCAGGCCAAGCCGACCGAACTGAAGGTCGGCATCACCACCTTCATGACCGGACCGGCCTCGGTGTTCGGCATCCCGGCCAAGGCCGCGGCCGAGCTCTATATCGAGCAACTCAATGCCGCCGGCGGCATCAATGGCGTCAAGATCGCGCCGACCTTCATCGATGAAGGCGTGGGCGCAGACAAGCTGCTTTCCGAATACCGCCGCGTGGTGCAGGAGAGCGACACCAAGGTGATGATCGCCGCAATCTCCAGCGGCAACTGCAACATCATCGCGCCGGTCGCTGAAGACCTGAAGGTCCTGAACATCATGTGGGACTGCGGCACCGAAAAGGTGCTGGAAGACCGCCGCTACAAATACGTGGTGCGCACGCAGGCCAATGCGACGACCGAGATGGTCGCCTCCGTGCTCTACCTGCTGAAGACCAAGCCCGACATCAAGTCGATCGCGGTGATGAACCAGGATTACGCCTGGGGCCGCGATTCGTGGGAGTTGTTCCGCAACACGCTGCTGGCACTGAAGCCGGACGTCAAGATCACCGCCGAGCTGTTCCCGAAATTCGGCGCCACCGATTACTCGACCGAGATCAGCCGCCTGCAGGCGCTGCGCCCGGAAGTGATCCTGTCGACCGCCTGGGGCGGCGACCTCGACACCTTCGTGCGTCAGGCCGCGCAACGCGGCCTGTTCAAGCAGTCACTGTTCGTGCTGCCGCTGGCCGAAAGCTCGCTCGAGCGCCTCGGCACCACGCTGCCTGACGGCGTGATCGTCGGCGCCCGTGGCGACCACTACTTCCTGCACCCGGAAAACCTGAACAATCCGAAGCTGAACGGCTTCGTGAAGAAGTTCAAGGACAAGACCGGCAACTACCCGATCTACTCGGTCTACCACATGATCCAGGGCATCGACGGCCTGGTCGCGGCTTACCAGAAGGCGATCAAGGCCAACAAGGGCCAGTGGCCGTCGACCGAGCAGGTGGCTGACGCCATGCACGGCCTCGAATTCAAGGGCCTGACCAACAGCGTCAAGTTGCGTGAAGACGGCCAGGGTCTGGAAGACCAGCTGCTGGGCATCACGAAAAAGACCGCCGGCTACAACTTCCCGACGCTGGAAAAGATCGCGATCTACCCGGCCGACATCATCACCACGCCGGTTGGCCAGAAGTCCCCCGACTGGGTCAAGACGGTCAAGCCCGACCTGATCAACAGCCCGCGCATCCGTCGGTTCTGATCGCAACTGTTTACGCGGCGAGCGCAACCATCCCTGGCTGAAGCGCAGTGTTGTTCAGTGAAGCCAAGCCCCTGGATCCCGGCCTGCGCCGGGATGACGTTCGAGGGCCGGTAGCCTTCGAGTTGTCGTCCCGGCACAGGCCGGGATCCCGTGGCTTCCGGAGCCGTTTCGCAAGAATTGCCCCGAATGGTTGCGCGCCTTTCTGTCTATCCAGACTTTAACGTCCCACGAAAGCAGCTGATGTCGCAGGACCTCTACATACTGGCGATACTGGACGGCCTGTCCTATGCCGCCTTGCTCTTCCTCGTCGCGCTCGGCATGACGCTGGTGTTCGGCGTGATGAACATCATCAACATGGCGCATGGCAGTTTCTATGCGCTGGGTGGCTACATGGCCGCCAGCCTCGGCATCTGGGCCGGCAAGCTCGGCGCATCGCCGGCCTGGGCGCTGCTGATCCTGCCGCTGGCCGCCGTCATTGTCGGTGTCGTGTTTGGCGCGTTGATGGAAACCTCGCTGATGCGGCGCATCTACAGCAAGGACCCGATCCTGCAGCTGCTGATCACGTTCTCGGCGTTCATGATTTTCGAAGATCTGCAATTGCTGGTCTGGGGCGGCGAGCCTTACTTCGTGTCCGAGATCGTCAATTACCTCGGCACCGCCGATGTGCTGGGCATTACCTATACCCGTTACCAGCTGCTGGTGCTGCCGGGGGTGGCGCTGGTCGTGTTCATCGCCTTGCGCAGCTTCCTGAAGTACAGCTCGGTGGGCCGCCAGATCGTGGCCGTCTCGCATAACCGCGAGGTGTCGACCGCGCTCGGCATCAACGTCAAGCGCGTGTCGCTGCTGACCTTCGTGGTCGGCTCCATCCTCGGCGCGCTGGCCGGTGCACTGGCATCGCCGACCGTGTCCTGGGTGCCCGGTATCGGCGGCGAGATGATCGTGCTGTCGTTCGCTGTCGTCGCGACCGCCGGCCTGGGCCAGATCGAAGGCGCGCTGGTCGCCGCGATCCTGATCGGCCTGGCGCGCTCGTTCACGGTTTATTTGTTCCCCGAAATGGAAGTACTGGTGCCGTTCCTGATCATGGTGCTGGTGCTGATCTTCCGTCCGCAGGGCCTGTTCTCGGTTGCTCAGGCGAGGAGGGTCTGATGTCGCGCGCAAAAATCGTCGTTATCGTCCTCGCGCTGGCCGCCTTGCTGCTGCCGGTCGCGCTGCCGTGGCTGAAGACCCCGCTGATCCTCGGTACCGCCTTCGGTATCGCGGCATTGGGCATTTCCATCCTGATCATCTCCGGCCAGATCTCGTTCGGCCATGCGCTGTACGTCTGCGCGGGCGGCTATGCGGTGGCCTTCGTGTCACGCGCCAACCCGCAGATGGACAGCGTGGTGCTGCTACTCATCGGCGCCGTGACCGGCCTCGTGATCGGTGGCGTGATCGGCACCTTCGTGGTGCGCTATCGCGGCATCTTCTTCGGCATGCTGAACCTGGCATTGTCGATGGTGCTGTTCGCGGCGCTGGGCAAGTTTTTCACGCTGACCGGTGGCACCGACGGCCTGCAGTTGCAGCGCGCGCCGTTCTTCGGCATGACCATGAGTCGCGACAGCTTCGAGACCCTGCTGCTGGCCGTCGGCGTGCTGCTGGCCATTGTGCTGGGCTGGGGCGTGAAGCGTTACCTCGCGTCGGTCGCCGGACAGGCGCTGGCCGCGGTCAAGACCAACGAAACCCGCCTCGAATATGTCGGCATCTCCGCCTGGCAGACCCTGTGGATCGGCTACGTGATCTCGGCCACCCTGTGCGGCCTGTCGGGCGCGATCTTCGCGATCGCGCAAGGGCTGGTGACGCCCGAGATGGGTTACTGGGTCCGTTCGGGCGAGATCGTGTTCGTGGCGATCCTCGGCGGCGTCGGTCATCCGGTCGGCGCCTTCATCGGCGCGGCCATCTTCGAATTCGTCAAGCTGTTCGCCGCCGCGTACCTGACCGGTGCCTGGCAGATGGTGCTCGGCTTCGTGCTGATCGCGATGGTGTTCCTCGCGCCGCGCGGGCTGTCGGCCTTGCTGGAACGCGATGACAATAAAAAGAACGCGCAAGGAGAGCAGGCATGAGCGCGCTGCTGGAAACCCGCGACCTGCAACTGGCCTTTGGCGCAGTGGTGGTCGCCGACCATATCGATTTCACGCTGAATGCCGGCGAGCGACTGGCCGTCATCGGCCAGAACGGCGCCGGCAAGACCACCTTCATCAACATCTGCACCGGCCTGATCCGGCCGCAGGCAGGGCAAGTGTTTTTCGAAGGCCAGGAAGTCACCCAATTGTCGCCGCGCGCCATCGCGCTGCGCGGCATGGTGCGCTCTTTCCAGTTGCCGCAATTGTTCGTCGAACACACGGTGCGCGACTGCGTGCGCATTGCCGCCGCCGGCAAGCGTGGCAGCCTCGGCGTCTGGACCTCGCTGCATGATGCGGTGCCGGCCCCGGAAGTCGATCATGTGCTGGACATGGTGGGGCTGCTGGCCCGTGGCGACGAACTGTCCGGCTCGCTGCCCGAAGGCCAGCGCAAGCTGCTCGACATCGCGATGGCGCTGGTACTGAAGCCGCGCCTGCTGATCCTCGACGAACCGACCTCGGGCGTGTCGACCGACGAAAAGCACGGCCTGATGAAGACCATCATGGGAGCGCTCGACGAGCAGAAGGTCACTGCGATCTTCGTCGAGCATGACGTGGACATCGTGTCGCAATATGCGACGCGGGTCGCCGCCTGGATCGCCGGCCGCGTGGCCGCCGACGGCAAGCCGGCCGATGTGCTGGCGAACCCGGAGATCCGCAAGAACGTGATCGGGGAATGACATGCTGAAGATCGACAACGTCAGCGCCAGCATCGCCGGCATCACGGTCCTGCGTGGCATCACGACGGAATTCAATGCCGGCCAGCTGCTGGCCGTCGTCGGCCGCAATGGCGCCGGCAAGACCACGCTGCTGCGCGCGATCATGGGCTTGCTGCCTGTCGCGGCGGGCGCGATCCGGATGGAAGGCGAAGACCTGACCCGTATTCCGGGGCACCTGCGCACCCGTGTCGGCATCGGCTATGCGCCGGAAGATCGCGTGATGTTCCCGACCTTCACGGTCGGGGACAGTCTGCGCCTGCCTTGCCAGGTGCTGGGCCTGTCGGCCGCCGAAACGGACAAGCGCCTCGAGCGCGTGCTGGACGTGGTGCCGCAACTGAAAGAAATGCTGGGCCGCTCTGGCGCGGCGCTGTCGGGTGGGCAGGGCAAGATGGCCGCGCTCGGTCGCGCGCTCATGGTCGGTACCAAGCTGGTGCTGCTGGACGAGCCTTTCCAGGGCCTTGCGCCGGTGCTGGCAGTGCAATATGCGGAATCGCTGCGCAAGCTGCACAAGGTCGCGCCCGAGCTGTGCATCGTCGTCACCGAATCCAACCGCAGCCTGCTGCGCGACCTGCCGGATGCGACGCTGACGCTGGAGCGCGGGGAGCTGGTCGAAGGCGAACTCGCGCACTGACCCGGCAAGGACAACCCAAGAACGAGCCCGCCACCGGCCCTGAACCGCGCGGCCCCACGTAATACCGTATTCACATCGGAGAGTTTCATGGCAACCCTGCTGATCAATGGCCAGTGGCGTGCAGCGTCCGACGGCCAGACCATACCGGTCCTCAATCCCTGTGACGGCCAAGCCTTTACCACCATAGCCCGCGGCACCGCCGCCGACATCGATGCCGCCGTGAAGGCAGCGCAGGGCGCGCTGGACGGCGTCTGGGGGCGCATGACCGCGACCGAGCGTGGCCGCATCCTGATGAAGTTCGGCGAACTGATCGTCAGGAATGCCGAAGCCATCGCAAAAATCGAAGCGCAGGACACCGGCAAGCCCATGACGGTCGCGCGCAACGATATCGTTGCCGTCGCCCGTTATTTCGAGTTCTACGGCAGCGCTGCCGACAAGATCCATGGCGAGCAGATTCCCTACCTGAATGGCTACAACGTGCAAGTGGTGCGCGTGCCGCATGGCGTGACCGCGCACATCATCCCGTGGAATTATCCTGCGCAGATGTTCGGCCGCACGCTGGCGCCGGCACTGGCGATGGGCAATGCCTGTGTGCTGAAGCCATCCGAAGATGCCTGCCTGTCCGGCATCAAGCTGGCCGAGCTGCTGCTCGAAGCCGGCCTGCCGCCGGGCGCCCTGAATGTCGTGACGGGTTATGGCTATGAAGCGGGAGCCGCGCTGACCGCGCACCCGGGCATCCATTTCGCGACCTTCACCGGCTCGCCTGAAGTCGGCGTGATGGTGCAGGAAGCCACGGCCAAGAATGCCGTTCCCTGCGTGCTGGAACTCGGCGGCAAGTCGCCGCAGATCGTGTTCAACGATGTCGACGTCGAGAAGGCCGTCCCCATCATCGTCAAGGCCATCACGCAGAATGCCGGCCAGACCTGCTCGGCCGGCAGCCGCCTGCTGGTTCAGGAAGCCATTTACGATAGTTTCATGCAGCGCGTTGCCGAAGCCTTTGCGGCCGTGAAGGTCGGCACGCCCGAGCAAGACCTCGACTGCGGCCCCATCGTCAACAAGAAGCAGTTCGAACGCGTGAACGGTTTCATCGACGATGCGATCGCCACCGGCGTGCCGTTGCTGGCGCGCGGCGCGCTGGCCGATGGCATTTCCAAGGATGGTTATTTCGTCGCGCCCGCGCTGTTCGGCGCGGTGCCGCGCGACCACAAGCTGGCTTGCCAGGAAGTGTTCGGCCCGGTGCTGGCGGCGATGCCGTTCAAGGATGAAGAGGATGCGATCCGGCTTGCCAACTCGTCCGAGTTCGGCCTCGTGTCCGGCGTCTGGACCGAGAATGGCGGACGACAGCAACGGATGGCAGCCAAATTGCAGACTGGCCAGGTCTTCATCAACTGCTATGGCGCAGGCGGCGGTGTCGAGCTGCCGTTTGGCGGCATGAAGCGCAGCGGCCACGGGCGCGAAAAGGGATTCCTCGCGCTGGAAGAATTCAGCACGACCAAGACCGTGGTGCTGCATCACGGATAACTGAAGACAAAGAATCCAAGGCAAAGACACTGGGTGCCGGCCTGCGCCGGCATGACGTTGCGAGGCTGATGGCCCTTGTATCCGTCATCCCGGCGCAGGGTGTCGCGGGGAATTCAGGTCGCATGCGACCTGCCCGCGAAACGGCACTGGCATACTTGCCAGTGTGCGCCCTGCAAGGGGGGATCCAGTGACGTTCAACACTCAGAAGGAGACATCATGGGACAACTACAAGGCAAAGTCGCCATCATCACCGGCGCCGGCAGCGGTTTCGGCGAAGGCATGGCCGAGGCTTACATCCGTGAGGGCGCCAAAGTCCTCATCGCCGACCTGAACGCCGAAGCCGGCGAGCGCGTCGCGAAGAAGCTGGGCGCGCATGCGAAAGCCGTCGCCACCGACGTCGCCAACGCTGATTCGGTCAATGCGATGGTCAAGGCCTGCGTCGATGCGTTCGGCATTCCGGATATCGTCATCAATAACGCCGGCACCACGCACAAGAACCAGCCGATGCTGAACGTCGACGAAAAGACCTTCGACCGCGTCTTCAACGTCAACGTCAAGTCGATCTACTTCATGGCGCATGCGATCGTGCCGCTGATGCGCCAGCGCGGCAAGGGCGGCGTCATCATCAACGTCGGCTCCACCGCCGGCATTCGTCCGCGTCCGGGCCTGTCCTGGTACAACGGCTCCAAGGGCGCGGTGAACCTGCTGTCGCGCGCGATGGCCGTCGAACTGGCGCCGGACAACATCCGCGTCAACGCGCTGTGCCCGGTGATGGGCGCCACCGGCTTGCTGGGCGACTTCATGGGCGTGCCTGACACGCCGGAAAACCGCGCCAAATTCGTGTCGACCATTCCGCTGGGCCGCTTCTGCGAACCGAAGGACATGGCCGCTGCGGCCGTCTTCCTTGGCACCGATGGCGCCGAGTTCCTGACCGGCCTCGAGATGCCGGTCGATGGCGGCCGTACCATCTGATTCAAAACTGCCTCGGAGACCTGCATGAAGACTCGCGCCGCCGTGCTGCACGCACTCGACAAGCCCGCCCCGTTTGCTGACAGCAAGCCGCTCGTGATCGAAGAGATCGAGCTCGACGCGCCGGGCGAGGGCGAAGTCCTCGTGAAGATGGTTGCCGCCGGTCTCTGCCACTCCGACCTGTCGGTGATCACCGGCGTTCGTCCGCGGCCGGTGCCGATGGCACTCGGCCATGAGGCATCGGCCACCGTCGTGAAGACCGGTGCCGGCGTCAGCGACCTGAAGCCGGGCGACCGTGTGGTGCTGGTGTTCGTTCCCAGCTGCGGCCACTGCCTGCCATGCCAGGAGGGCCGTCCCGCGCTGTGCGAACCGGGTGCCGAGGCCAATGGCAAGGGCACGCTGCTGTCAGGCGAACGCCGGCTGCATCTGGGCGCGCAGGCGGTGCACCATCATGTCGGCGTGTCGGCCTTTGCCGAGCATGCGGTGGTGTCGCGCCGTTCGTGCGTGAAGATCGAGCAGGATATCGACCCGGTCGAAGCGGCGCTGTTCGGCTGCGCGGTGCTGACCGGCGTCGGCGCCGTGGTCAATACCGCCAAGGTACAGCCGGGCCAGAGCGCGGCCGTGGTCGGGCTGGGTGGCGTCGGCATGTGCGCGCTGCTGGGCGCGGTCGCATCGGGCGCGACCGATGTGGTTGCGATCGACCTGCATGACAGCAAGCTGGCAATGGCGCGAAAACTCGGCGCGACGTATACCGTTAATGCGCGCGATCCGGACGCGATCGCCAAGGTCAAGGAAGCGACCAGAGGCGGCGTCGATTTCGCGTTCGAGATGGCTGGCGTCACGCAGGCAATGGAACTGTCGTACCGGATCACGCGCCGTGGTGGCACCACGGTCACGGCCAGCTTGCCGCACCCGCAGCACAACTGGGCGCTGCAACAAGTCAGCCTGGTGGCCGAGGAGCGTACCGTGAAGGGCAGCTACATCGGCTCTTGCGTGCCGGCACGCGACGTGCCGCGCTATATCGGTCTTTACCTGGCCGGCAAGCTGCCGATCGACAAGCTGATGGGCGAGCGCATGAAGCTCGACGACATCAACCGCGGCTTCGACCGGCTGGATGCCGGCGAAAGCATGCGCGATCTTGTCGTGTTCTGAACGATCAAGATGGCCGGGTTTGCCCGGCCTTTTTTTTCGTCATGGCGTCCTGCATCGTCAGTTCTGGTGTTGTTCCTGATGCGTCTCGATCACGGGCTTGGGCTTGCCTTGCGCATCGGACAGCCGGTACTTGGTGCGCCGGTCGCCCATCAGGTCGCGCAGGTCGCGGATGCTCATCTGCGTTACCTCATGCATGCGAATCAGCAGCGACGCGCCCACCGGCAAGGTTCGGTGACGTATCTTGCTGATGACGGGCGGCGCCACTTCCAGTGCGCGCGACAGCGCGGCGTCATTCTTCAGTTTCATTTTCTCGCGCAGCGTGTCCAGCAGGTGGTTCGGGTTATAGGTTTCTTGCGACGAGAGCGCATGCGGTTGCTGTTGCTTCGAATGCGCATGATGCTGGTGGTGTTCCATCGGTGGTCTCCTGACATGTCCAGCGTGCGCAGGATTGCGCAAGCTTGAGTAATCGACATGACCTCCTTGGGTTGGAACAAGTTCCCCTTCAACATCGCTGATACGCATTTTTCCTCGCGCGCGCAAAAAAAAGCGACGGCAGGGCCGTCGCGGTGCGAAGGAAGGGGAACCTTACCAGTAGCCGAATCTCAATGCAGGGTTGAGCGCCATTTGCATCTGCGGTGACAGCAGCGGTGCAAACGGATCGAGCGGCCCCATGCCCATACTCATGCCGGGCCCCATGCCTGTACCCTGGGCGCTGACCTGAGCCATCTGGGTCGGCAGTTCGCGATAGGCCTGTCCCAGCGCCTGCAGCGCGGGCCCGCTGATCAGGCTGCCGAGCGACTGGCCCATGCCCGAACTCATGCCGGTGCCCATGCTCATCATGCCCATGCCCGTGCCTGCGCCGCTGCCCGGCATGGCTCCCAGCGCGGAGCCGATCAGGCTGCCGATGCCGCCGGCCCCGGTGCCCATGCCGATGTTTGCGCCCATGCCCGTGCCGGCTCCCGTTCCGATCCCCACCATCGCCTGCTGTCCCACGCTCATGCCCGCTGCGGGCGCCAGTCCGACCGCGCGGGGCACATCCGGCAGGCCGAAGCCGGTACGGCGCGGGTCGCCCAGCATCACCGGCTGACAGGACATCTTGATGAGCTGGAAAAGACGCTCGACCCGCTCGGCGCTGCGACTGCGCAAGGCGCTGCGAAAGTCCGGGTGGTGCGCGAGCACCAGCGCAGCGAGGCCGGTCACATGCGGCGCGGCCATCGAGGTGCCATCCCATGCGGCGAAATTATTGTCGGGCACGGACGAGGTGATGGCCACGCCTGGCGCGCAAACGTCGATCTCGGGGCCATGGCAGCTGAAGCGCGCTGCAAAGAAGCCATTGACATCGATCTGCGGCGTCAGGGTTTGGGTGTGATAGCTGTCGCCGGGGAATTCATTGATGCGGCCGATGGCAGCCACCGTCAGCACGTTCGGCGACGAGCCCGGGTATTGCACCGCTCCGCCCGAATTGCCGGCGGCAACGATGCAGGCAATGCCCGCCTGCCTGGCGCGCAGGATCTGCTGCTCGAGAGCTTCCGAAGGTTCGGCGCCACCGAGGCTGAGGTTGACGATGTCGATCTGCTTTTCGATGCAGTATTCGAGCGCATCGATCAGCTGGCTGATTTGTCCGCCCGGGAACAGCTTGCAGGCATGGATCTCGGCATCGGGCGCGAAGCCGCGAATGCCGGTCGCCGAATCCAGGCCAGCGATCACGCCGGTGCAATGCGAGCCATGCGAGATGGTGTCGACCGTCCAGGTGCTGGTGTCCTTGGCCTTGTTGACGATGTCATAGCCATGACTGACCTGGCTGAGGTCGGCATGGGTGGTCGCACAGCCGGAGTCGATGACGGCCACGCGCACGCCCTGGCCGCGATAGGTCGGCGGCAGCTGGTCGGCGCGCATCGCCCGCTGGCCCCAGGTCAGTTGCTGCTGGCGCGGGAAATTCTTCAGCGTCGGCCATTCCGACAAGGGTCGCAGCGTGATCATGTTGATTTCGCTATCGCTGACATCGGGCTGCTGCTGGCAGTAGCTCCAGTAGTCGGCGCGCGGCTTCACGTACAGCTGGCGCAGGCTCGTACCGCTTTCGCCGTACAGCACCAGTTTCACGCGGCCGCTGGCATCGCTGACGCCCTGTGCCGGCAGCAGGCTGCCGAACAGGTAGACCTCGGCGCCGGCGACCGGCTTGCCACCTTCGCCGGTGACAAGGAATTCGGCGGTGAAAGCCGTGCCGCTGAAGGGCAGGTTGCAGGTGACCATGGGTGGCTGCGCATAGTTGGCATCGAGCAGTTGCAGCGACTGGTCGCGCTCGACGATCAGCTGCCCCTGTGCCTGCATCGCCAGCGCGCTGGCCTTTTCATCATTCATCAGCGTGACCAGCACGCCGCCTTCCTGCAGGCCGGCACCGAGCGCGCCCACGGCCTGTCTGGGCGCGATCTTGTCGATGACCTCAATGTCCGGTGCATCCCGCAAGGCCTGCTCGACGACGGAAAAATTCAGGGGCGCCAGTCCCATCATCTGCATCGCGCCATGCCGGCGCGGCGCGACCAGGAACTGGCTCTTGCGTTGCCGCACATTGCGCTGGCGGGAGGCGCCGCTGTCGCGGCTGGCAGATGGATCCGGCGTTGGCGTGGGCGTGGCCGGCGAATCGGGTTTGGTTGCCATGGAAGTCCTTTGCTGAAATGCGTTGTGAAGGCCAGGCTCAGGTCGGTGTGTCGCCGAACATCGACAGCGGCTGGTCGGGCTCGATCTTCATGTCGCCGCTGGCGGCGAAGCGCTGAGACAGCTGGGCGGCCGTCGCATGCGCCATGTCGTACACGGCGGTGTGTGGTGCGCCCTGCGGGCCGACGGTGTTCAGCAGCTGCAGGTCGGGCATGCGCGCCGCTTCCGCGACGAAGCCGGCCAGCTTGGCGCTGTCGCCGCTGCTGACCAGATAGCGCCCGCGGCCGGGGCCGCCCTGAATGATGGGCATCGTGATTCCTTGTCGGGAGAGGGCGGGCACGGGGAGGTGCCGTGCCCGCGCTGCTCAGTGCAGCGTCGGCTGGGACTGCTGGTAGGCTTGCTGCCCCGAGCCATAGCTCTGGCCATAGCCCTGCCCGTAGGCCTGGTTGTACGCCTGGTTGTATGGCTGTTGTTGCTGTTGCTGCGCGGCGGCTTGTTGCTGGGCCCATGCTTGCTGCATCGGGTCCATCTGGAACGGCAGCATGCGGCCTAACTGGCCGGCGATGCCGCCGAGCTGGCTGCCGAGGCCCGACTGTCCGAACATGCCGCCGATGGCGCCGCCGAGCGGTTGCCCGATCTGGCCGATCAGGTTGCCGAAGAAGCCTTGCGGCGACAACTGTTGTTGCTGTTGCTGGAGTTGTGCCAGCTGTTGCAGTTGCTGTAGCTGCTGCAGTTGTTGCAGTTGTTGCAGTTGTTGCAGTTGTTGCAGCGGGTTCTGCTGCTGTCCCTGCGGTGCATACGCCTGCTGCATCGGATCAGCGGAGAAGGGCAGCATGCGACCGAACTGGCTTGCGATATTGCCGATCTGTCCGCCCAGGCCCGATTGTCCCCAGATGCCGCCGATGGCGCTGCCCACGGGTTGGCCCAGCTGTCCGATCAGGTTGCCGATCAGACCTTGCGGTGCGATCTGCTGCTGTTGCTGAAGCTGCTGCTGAAGTTGTTGTTGCAGCTGCTGCTGTGCCAGCTGCTGCGCATACTGCTGCATCGGATCGGCCGAGAAGGGCAGGATGCCGCCACCGATGCCACCGGCGAGCTGGCCGATCTGGCTGCCCAGTCCCGGATTGCCGAAGATGCCGCCGATGCCACGTCCGATCAGCCCGCCGATCGGTCCGCCCAACAGGCTGCCGAAGATGCCCTGCGGCCCGAACTGTTGCGGCGATATTTGTTGTGCGCCTTGCTGAGCACCATATCCGCCCCATGGAGAAATGCCATTCATGTCCACTCCTGTCTGGTGAAAGGGAGCGGCTATGGTTGTCGCGGCAGCGGTGGAATGCAAATCGAATTGCGGTGCGCTTGCGTGCCCTCAAGCGCATGGTCATGCAGACATAGTCGGACAGGGATGATTGCGCTGGCTCCGATGGTGCGCCTGAAGCAAGCCGGGCTCGACAAATGCTGCGCCCGAAAAAAAACCGTGCAGGCCTTTCGGCGCTGCACGGCTTTTTTGAGGCGGTCCGAAGACGCGTGGCTTACTTCACCATCAGTGTGAACGGATGCACATAGGCTTGCAACGTCACCAGGACGCCGACCAGTGCAGCCAGCGCGATCGAGTGGAAGAACACGTAGCGCAGGATCTCGCCTTCGTGGCCATACCACTTGGTGGCGGTCGATGCGACGACGATCGACTGTGCGTCCACCATCTTGCCCATCACGCCGCCCGACGAGTTGGCCGCAGCCATCAGCACCGGCTCGAGGCCCAGCTGTTCAGCCGAAGTCTTTTGCAGGCCGCCGAAGAGCACGTTGGATGCCGTGTCGGAACCGGTCAGCGCAACGCCGAGCCAGCCGAGCAGGGTGCCAAAGAACGGGTAGAACATGCCGGTATTGGCGAACGCCAGGCCGAGCGTGGAATCGACGCCCGAGTAGCGGGTCGAGTAGCCCAGTGCCAGCATCGCAGCGATGGTGAGCAGCGAGTACTTCAGCAGCTTCAGGGTGTCCCAGTAGACGCGCACCATCTCCGTCACGCGGTAGCCCATGATGAAGGCCGATGCGACCGAGGCCAGGAAGATGCCGGTGCCGGTGGCCGACAACCAGTTGAGCTTGAAGATCGCTTCTTCGATTTTCGGCACGGCTGCGACCGGCGGCATCTTCTGCACGAGGTTGTGCAAATGGGCCCATTCGATCTTGATCAGCGAGATGCCGTCGAGGACTTTCTTCCACTCGGGG
>JACCDG010623841.1_pt1 | contig 21536 bp, 24 predicted proteins | sample 7442471 | NCBI WGS metagenome assembly JACCDG01 (sample SAMN15323444, study PRJNA562643) | freshwater metagenome | isolation source: river surface water | place: USA:Blue River Watershed | collected 2017-08-17 | reverse complement strand
GAATTGAAACGATCCAAGACTGTGGACATGGCTGACGAAGAAGAAGAAGAAGAAGTAGGGTTAGTGGATGTGACGCGAAGTAGTACACTCATGACTGCACCCTCGGTCGTGTATGGAACACCAAAGAGGACCAAAAGCAAGAAGAAAAAGACAAAGAAGAACCCCGGCCCTAGAAGGGCCGAAGATCCTCAGCTCCTAGGCGGGGACCGATCCCCCGGAGGGTCCGGTTCTCCCGGTTTGGTGGTTGCCCCGTTAGAGTTCCCAATGGGGCGAGGATTTAATGCGCCTCCTCGTCCTGCTCCTGCGGAACTGGCCAGACAAAGACTTGAGAAAAGCAAAAAAACAAAATAAATGATATGAGTCTCCCAATTTTAAACGAAAACTTATTGGAAGAAGATGCAACCAAGCCTTTGACCGAAGTTCGGGTCAATATTATCTTTTACATTTTCACAGTCCATTCATTTGTCAGTCTTTTCTGTGTCTTAATCGGAGCCATTCCGTATTACCATTACTTTGGAAAAACCAATACCACCAATGGATTTATCATTTCCGTCACAATCTCGTGCTTTTTTTACTTGTTAATGGCAATTTTTACCAGCACAAAAGACTTTCTAAAGAATGATGTCTACTTTTATTCTGCCATTGTTTCTGGGTCCATTTGGGTGCTTTTATTAGCCTTTACCTTTGGTTATTTCTCTGCACTCATTTACAACATTTCTCCGATCCAGTTTATGTTCATTCTTTGGGCTCAATCTTGCGCAGTTGTCATTTACACCCGCTCGATCCGGAAAGATATCAGTTCTTACAAATGTGCTGGTCTAATGGCTTTTGCCGGTACGTTGGTATGGTGTGTATCCATTTATGGCTTTGTTGTTGAGTCAGACTGGATCGCAGCCTCGGTCATTTTGATTGGGTCGTTCATTTCGTTAATCTACAACACAAAGCAGATTGAAAACACCGAAGATGAATGTTACGATAGTTCGTTTGAGCAAGGGGTCCTGGCGTGTTTACATTTTTATTGCAGTGACTTGGTTCATTTGATAAATAAAATTAAAAAGATAATTTTTGAGGTGTGAATTATGTCATCAAAGAAGAGAGAGGTTACTGATGCGATTGAAACAGCTGCGGGCGAACTTAATAACTTGTATTATGAAGTTGAAAGGTTAGGCGAAAGAGTAACAGGATCGTTAGGAGACCTTTATGATGCTGCAACAGCAGCAAAAGACAAAATGGAACAAATCTTTGTCAACGAGAAAGGGGATACAGATCGCAAAAACGTTTACGGGTTGTTGAAAAAATGGAAAAACGAGCAAAGACACGTCATGGGTGACATTCGCGATCTCATTGCGAGCTATGTTATAAGCGGAGGAGATAAGGAGGAAGCAACAAAAAGATACAAGAATTTGAGATTGTGGAAGGACGAAAAATATTTGATAGGCGATGACAGTGATGAATAAAAATTAAAAAAAAAGAATTTTATGGGGTTTATTATCGAAGAAACGAAATTTTGGAAACGTTGTTCACCTACTCTTCAACGGGCTTTGCTCCTAAGAAAACAAAGTCGGTTCAAAGAAGCATGCGAAGTCTTGTACCAAGCTTGTACCCAAGACAAGGACAGAGAAGCCATGTACTTTTTTGCCAGGGCGTATCACGAAGGGGGATGGCGTTATATCCATTGTGATCCAGATAGGGCAGTGTATTGGTACATGCAAGCAGGGAAAGCAGGACATGCGGCTGCCATTGTCTTTTTAAATGACATGGAACCATTTGGATGGGAATACAAACATGTTGCGTATAATCCGACGTATGATAGTTATGCCAGAGCAATGGAGATAATTTGTACCGAAGGGGTTGTCGTGTTGGATAGGGACAATCTCTATGAATCTATTTATGACATTTTTTCTGGCAAGGACTTTAACTTTCATATGATTGATTTTAGGATTCTGCAAACGTTTAACAATTTTACCGACTTGTTATATTCCGTGTCTGACTTTTTCAACGACTTTGTCAATACATTGGTTCAGTGGCGTGAACAAGATGTATTCAATTTTGGTGATTACATGCATCCAGAGAAAAGACAAAGTCTTACGTATATTTGTGGTTATTTGAATGTGTTAAAAGCGAAACAAGAAAGTTTTTATGCGTTTTTGGAAGTGGAACATTACGCACATCCGTACATGCGCAGAACAATGTACAAGTCCGGGATTGTATCTGGATGTGTGTCGGAACAATATGCACAGGAATATGTGGCCCAAGGGGTAATGGAACCGACAATGAAGTATTTGCTAGCTGAGTACTTTCCTCATATTATGCCTTTGAGAGTGTTTAAAATGCGTTGTGACCGGCGTGTCCGAAGGACGGTACTGGCTTGGTTACTCATTGGGAAAAGGATCTTGAACAAGGATGTGACAAGGTTGATTGGTATGTTTGTGTGGCGTTCAAGGAAATATCCTAGTTTTTGGTTAAAAACGAAATGAGAAAACAAAGAGATTAAACCCAAGTTTTGGTGGAAGACCAAAAGAAATCAAAAAAAAGTATTCATGGATTTTGAGGAGGTATGTGGCGATGCCAATCGAAGGAATGACCCAGGAAAATTGAGAGACATTTTAAATCAACACGTGTTGGTTATGGTGTGTGCGGCCAATCCTTACGCCTCTAAAAAAGAATGTATCCGAATTGGGCAAAGACTTGTACAAGTTCAGGAAAACTGGATTCGTTTACTTTGTCCACTCAAAAACATTAACGAACATGACAAGGATGTGTATGACAAAAAGTACCGGGAAATTGCCCGGGTGGTGATTACAAATTTCACCAATAAATTGATGGAAATGTTGGTTGAGTACAAAGTGATTGCCTACGAGGAATTGGAAAATGCGCACGTGTTTCATTCCATGTGTGGGCACAATACAAACACAACGGAAATGAAAAAACTGTTTCTAAATTATTTGGATTCGTTGACGGAGCTGTTTAATTGTGATTCGGAAAAGAAATTTAAAAGGTTGGCTGTGCAGTGTATAAATTATGCCGATTTATTGGGTGTCTACTTGGATGACACAATTATAAAATAAAAAAACTTTTTACTTTTGATCCAAGTCTTTCATTAACACGTTCAATAATCTCGACATATCTTCGTATCCTTCCTTGGTTTTCTCTCTTCTCGCTAAGTTTAACCCAATTTGTGCAAACTCGATCATATTCGCGTTGCCTACACCATTCATCTCGTAAGCATCTCGGATGGTCGTAAACTTTTTAAAAAGTTCCCTGTACCATCGGTCAAAGTCCACCTCGTCCACCTTGTCCACCTCAGGTATTTTGTCTTGTTCCATAATAAAAATATGGAATCAAAGGGTCGTCCTAGGAGAGCCTCTTCTGTATTTTATGGAAATGACTCACAACCTTCGGTTGTTAATTTTGATTGTTTGATGAAATTTGTCCTGATTGGCGATTCGAGTGTCGGAAAGAGTGCTCTCATTGGTCGCTTTGCTGATAATCTCTTTGTACCAGAATTTGCACCTACCATTGGCATTGACTTTAAAGTCCGAGTTATCACCGTTGGGAACAACCGAAGAATCAAGTTACAAGTCTGGGACACTGCCGGGCAAGAGCGATTTCGAGCAGTCAATACTGCTTTCTATCGAAACGCCATGGGCATTTTTATCGTGTACGACATTTCGAATTACGAGAGTTTCAAGAATGTGCAAAAGTGGGTAGACGACACTGTTCAAAACTCAAACTTTCAACCACATGCTGATTTTAATCAAATCCCGTATGTCATGTTGGTTGGAAATAAATTAGACTGTGAACGCAAAGTGACCACAAAGGAAGCCAGTGATTATGCCACAAAAAATAACATGTTTTTTATGGAAACTTCAGCCAAGGACAATACCAACGTGGATGAAGTATTTATTACAATGACAAAACTACTCTATGAAAAGGTGGGGACAAGGGATGAGGTTTATGTTTTATCACCTCCTCCTCCACTGTCGGAGACGGTGGATATAAGTTTGGAACCAAAAGAAAATAAAAAAAAGTTTTCATTTTGTTAAAAGTCTTTGATCACTGAAGTGATTAGTATATAGTACAAGTCTTTCCCAAGTGATTATACCAAAAGATTCCAGTTGCTTGTTCAGTAAATTCGTCAATTTTATCAAAAACAACTGATCTGAAATGGATTTCAGAATTAATGTTTTTAAGACGTTCGGTCAAAATAGCACAATGAATAGAACACTGCATTTGCGAATACTGTTTCATAAAAACTTGTACTGTTGAATCCCATTTTTCTTTTGTATTTTGTTCAGAAAATGTTCCATCCACATGTGTAATTTGGATATTTGTATACAAAAATAAAGAATTCATTATTTTATTCCAAATTCTTTTGTCCACTCTTCTTGTTTCTTTATATCATCTAACGAAACACTTGACCTAATTTGTAAAACAGCTTTGACACAATCTTCTTCGCTAATTTGTGGCTTGACAATCAAATCCTTTTTGTCCACTTCTTTCCAAGTCATTTTCACAGCTTCAGCATCGTCTTGTTCGCAAGGAACGACAGTGTGAGTATCTAACCTTTTAAAGTGTGTTGCATTACTAACACTTCGAATTGGTTGTAACTTAATTTCTTCAATCAAATTTGCAATGTCACGGCCGGAATAATTGTCTGTTAATGATACTAACGTGGACGATTCGATTCTTGCTTGCAAAAACATTTTGATCCTGTCTTCTCTTGTTGGAAGAGGAATGTAAATTCTTTTTGCAAAACGACTTCGAATTGCATGATCTAATGTCCATGGCACGTTGGTTGCACCAATAACCAACACGTCGGTCTGATCATTTCCAACACCATCCATTTGAACTAAGAACTCAGTTTTCAACCCTTGATTGTTTCCATCCTGGTCTCTGGACCCACATAAGGAATCAATCTCGTCAATAAAAATAATGGACGGGCGTGTTTCTCTGGCTTGATGAAACAAATTTCTTACCAAATTTTCGCTTTCTCCAACATATTTAGATTTCAAATCTGCCGAACTAATAGCAAAAAACGTTCGATTAGAACGAGTTGCTACCGCTTTTGCCAAGTACGACTTTCCGGTTCCAGGAGGTCCATACAACAATACACCTTTCCATGGTTTAATATCGGTAAACAACTCAGGTCTTTCCGTTGGTAAAAAGATAATTTCTTCTAATATGTTTTTTGCAGTTTCTAATCCAATTACAGAGTCCCATGAAACATTGGGTTTTATAGATAATGTTTGAAAGGTTTCGACTGTTGGTGTTTTTTCTTGATTTTTCAACTGTTCTGCTCTTTTTACATACTCCATCACTTTGTCTCGAAGTTTTTCAGCTGCAGCCGGGTTTTTCTCGTATTTGATACAGAGTTTAAACCATTCGCACGACTGGATGTACAAATTAAACGCTTCCTTATAATTTCCTTCGTTATCAGCTTTGATTGCATTTTGGACAAATAAAATTGCCTTTTCACGATAATTCTCCATAAAATGGGAGAGGGGTTACCAAAATTGGTCCTGGTCTTTGCAAAGGCCTTGGAAGAATTGAAGAACAAAGATTGGGACGAGGCAATGAAAACCCTCTACGCTGGACTTGTTTTAGACGAATACGACCAGTATTTGACACCGTTGATGGCAAGACAGTTTGCTGAACTAAAGTTTTCCAATCCCATGTCGGTAAACGAAGCAGTCTATTGGGAAACATTTCTCTTTTCCAAGGTCAGTCCGAATGATTGGCTCAACGCGTCTTTGGGGTTGGCATCTGAGATTACAAGGTTTGCTGCTTCTCCGATTGGGAACGTGGTGCCCATTGTGTGTCGAGATAAGGTGCTCAAGCCTTTTATCATTTCTTCCAATACGTGGTGCGCTCTGTGTTACAATCCGAATTGTACCAAGTTGTGCAGTGGGTGTAAAAAGGTTTATTACTGTTCGGGCGAACACCAGAAGTTGCATTGGGCTGAAACGCATAGACTGGAGTGTAATAAGAATAATACGCCAATATTCTTTGACAAGTTCTTGTACAAAACGGAATTAAAAGTTTTGGAAGAAATATACAAAAAGGAAAGGAAAGAATAAAAAAATGGGAAAGTTTCATTTGACACAAGAGGGTAGGCTTGCTCTTTATATCACATTGGCAGTATTGTTAGGGATTCTCATTGTTGCTTTTGTTTTTGGTATTCAATATAAAGTGTTTGAAACAAACCCAGCTGTTCAAAATTTGGTGCATTATGGATATAATTTTAATGTGACTGGTGCTTCTGGTGGTTCCGGACCAAGTGGTTTTTCTGGTCAACAGGGTACTACGGGTGCTACAGGATTAACCGGCGCGACTGGTGTATCCGGTGAACAAGGTCCTACGGGAGGTGATGGCGGTACTTCTGGTGCAACGGGTGCTGATGGGGGCAGAACAGGATCGACGGGAGGGAACGGAGGACAGACCGGATCAACTGGAAGTTCTGGTGGAACTGGAAGTTCCGGAGGAACTGGAACTAGTGGTTCAACTGGGAGAACAGGTGTGTCTGGTTCCACAGGTTCCACAGGCTCAACGGGTGCTCTAGCTACTGCTCAAGCTTACGGGCAATATTTTTTTCGAAAGGTAGGCGCACCATTTGATGTTGTAATTGGGCCAGATCAAGCATTTGAATTCGAACCGTTTGATCCGCCTTCCTTACAAGTTGGCATGGAATCGAGTACATCCACATTTGGAATGTGGCCTGCTCAAGCAACTGTAATACGTTTATTTGAACCTGGTGTTTATCATATTGCCTTTAAAACAATGTTTGAGGAAGAAGGGTGTGTAGTATTATACGGGGGTCTCAGCACAGACCCTGGGGGTATGGAAGCTTTTTTATACACTAGTGTTGGAAAACAATTTGCAAGGAATGTTCCCTTGACAAATTCTGTATTGTTTCGTGTTGAAAATAGAGATTATTATATTACACTAGCTACTTGTAAAAATCAAGGAAATCCCATTACTGTTCCTGGTTTTAACAGTTATGTAAGTGCAATGGACCAAAATCAACAACAATTTACTACACTTGAGATTTTTAGAATTGTTTAAAATAAAAGATGGAGGGCGAGAAATTAAAAACAATTATAATTACCATTTTAAAAGAATATTTCAAACAAGTTTACCAAGGTCCCATCTCTTATCGCGTTGTAGAAACACAATTTGATCCAAAAGACTTGTATTATGGCTATGTGATCATTTTGACAGAATTGGTAAATGAAGTGGATATGAACCTTTTTGAGGAGCTTTGCTCTGAAAACCCGTACGGGTACTTTATCAAGTCCGGTCCTCCATTTGGTGAAAACAATCGGTCATTTTCCTTGTTTATTTTAAAATAAAAACAGGTGTTACATGGAACTATTTAGATCCAGATATTTCACTAGTTACTCAGAAAAGATAACGTGTGTGATCAATGTGTACATTCTCCAAAACGCTTACATTGTACACCCAGAATATTTTACCAATGGGAAAGAAAAGACAATTGCATTTGAAGAAAAAGTGGACAATGCCTTGGTTGAACTCTTTGACAAGACTTTTGCACTCTCGGTCGAAGAGCAAAGTAATATCGAGAATTTACTGCCCGACAAGTACAAACACACAACTCGATTATTTCGACTTGATCAAAATTTAGATTGGCATTTATTTTGGAATAAAATGTTCACAATTTTTCAATGAGTGTCGCTTTCGAAAAGAAACGTTATTTTGATGTCTTTTTCCCGGTCATTTTACCCGTCTTGTGCAAGTTAATGACCCAGTCGGGTAAAATCCCTTTGAAAAATGTGATTCTTGTCCCGCGATGGTTGAAGGCAGACGGAGGGACATCGATGGGAAAATACGACAGTTTTAACTCCATGCAAGACATTTTGGATTTTGCTACAAAAAACGGTCCGATTAACTTTCAATTGGGTGGCATTTTCAATGCGCCTCCTTCTGATGAGTTGAAAAACGGACATAAACAAGGTGTGTTATCTGCTACTGGGCCTGTTGTGTTGGACATTGACATAAACGACTATAACCGGGAAAATGTGTGTGATTGTGGCGACAAGAAAATCATGTGCGACAAATGTTATCAACGTTTTTTGTTTCCGGCCCAACAAGTGCTCGAATACTTGCTTTACAATGTGTTTGGTTTTAAAAAGGTATTGTTTGTATATTCGGGAAAAAGAGGGATGCACACCTGGATACTGGACGAGAGAGCATGGAATTGGACAAAGTCACAACGAAAGTCGTTTTTGGATGGGATATCTCATGATTCTGTCAGTATTGTTAACGACCAGTACATTACCAATGTCATTTTTAAAAACAGAGACTTGAAAACGGATTATCCCAAGTTTGATGAAGCTGTGACAACGGACCCTTGTCATTTGCGGAAACTGCCTTTAATGCTACACCAAGATACGAGGTATCTGTCGATTTTATTACCTGATACACGAAGCGGAGTTGTTTTTAATACAAAACATCATTGTATTTTACCGGCTGAATTAGGGATGGAGACTGTGAAAATGTTTGTACAAAGAATTGAACAAGTACTAAAAGAGGAATAAATTAAACTTTGCTCCAATTGGCGGGGGCAAAGATAAATAAAAAGAAGGATAGAGGTCTTTTTATAAGGTAAAGGCCCAATCATGGAACAAAATTTGTATGACGTTGAATTACACGGGTCATCTGACAATGTCATTGACCCCGAAGTCAACGAGAATGCATCTGCCTCTGTTTTTGAATTGGAAAGGGTCCCAACCAATTCTTTGACAGACTTGACAGAAGCTTGGGTCGAAGCTTATACCAATTTGATGGAAAAGTCGGTTGACCAATTTCACACACTCTTGGGCCAAAAAATGACCCTAGTTGAGTCAAAGGATTACGTCAATTTGTATGAAAGAAATGACGGGAAATCATATGGTTATTATACCTGGAAAGTGACGGCCGTGTTAAACGTTTATGCCGACCGTCTGATGCATGTGATCAAAGACTTTAATCCGAAAACACGACTCAAGTGGGACATGGAGAGTGTCGCGTCGATTGATGAGTTGGAAAGTTTTGATACCCGGTATGGGCCTATTCGAGTGTACAAGTTGGAAGAAAAGTATAATCTGCCCTTTTTCACCAATCGTGTCTTTTTGGGAATTGGTTGGAAACATTTTAACAAAAAGACCAATACTTACAAATTTGTTTTTCGAACAACTGAACATCGTCTTTACAAGTGTCCAGAAGGAAAAACCAAGGTTGTTTGTTTGTTTGGTGTGATCATTCGAGTATTGGAGATGCCTAACAAGTGTGAGTGTAATATTGTTCAGTATATGAACCCGGGTGATAAAACACCAGGTCCAGTCGTCGAAATTTTGAAAAGTCGTTTTTTAGAGAAACTATTCTTGTATGAGAGGGTGACAAAAGAGTGGAAAAAATATTATGAATGATGACGAAGATACAAAGTCCCTGACGTCACCAACCAAAAAGATCAAATGGGTGGACCTGTCGGACATGAAGAGTGTCAAAAAGCTGGTACAGGAGTCAAACCAAATGAGTGTAACATGTCGTCATCAAAGTTTATTAAAGAAAATTAAAAATTCCTTGATAAACGAAAATATTGACGAAGCTTTAAGAATGATTGAGAAGGAAATAAAAGATGAAAAACTGTTTCACTGAAACATTTAAATGTTGGTCAAAACTTTAAAAATTTTTCGAAAATATATTTTTTTTGTTTGAGAATGGAGTGGTGGTGGGAGAAGGATGACAAGTTGTTTAGAATTGTAGACGATTACACAGGAAGGATCGATAGTCTACGAAAGGAGATGCAAGCGAAGATTGATGCCTACTTAAAGAGCAAGGACTTTCCTTTTCCAGATTGTGTGTTAAGTCGGCGAGAACAACACAAGTCGGACAACACTCGAGAAGCCTATGATTCTGTAAAGATGTTTTTAGAAGAGTGCGCCGTAGAAAAGAATAACGCTGAAGTAGCAAACAGCGAATTTTATCAAAAGTTGGAGCAATGGTTGGATGAGAATGGGCGTGCGACTATACCGAAGGGGACAGTGACAAAGATTTTCAACCCGACATGTGTTGGAAAGAAGGTTTACATTGGGTTTGAACTCAAGAAGAGGAACAAGGTTGTTAGATCTCGAGAAGTTGAAGAGTGCGAGCACGATTGTTACATTCTCGATCCTGTTGAAGCAACCGAAGGGAACGCAATAGAACTCAAGTTGTTTTTGGAGGACATGAGAGATGTGGGATTTGCTTTTGCCAGACGGCATCATGCCGTGTTTCGCCCGTTCAACGCCCAGCTGGAAACGCTATCAAACGCCAAGCTTTTTGTCCTGATTGGCGACAGTGATGGGACCGAAATTTGTCGCGAAGCTAGGAACGGAAAGGGCAAGGGTGGGTTTTGCGAGGAGACTAGGGATTGTACAAACGAGGTGATCATCAATGGTGTTCATTACCCACTCGGAAATGTTTGTCTCGATATGGCAAGAAAGGTGACTGCTTTTTTCGACCATTTGCGGAGCATGATTGAGAACTTGGACACATGCGATTTAAAGCAAGGATACGAAATGATGGACGAGCTCATGACAAATATTTTGTTGGCCAACAACAAGAATAGGTCAGAGAAGAGACTAAGAATTAGAGAAGTGTCCGAAGAGGAAGAGGAGGAGGAGGAAGACGAAATCGAAGACGATAGTTTTGTCGTTCCTGATGATTATGAAGAATAAAAAAAAATGATAAATAGTGTCTCTGTCTTTGATCCAAGTTTAGGACCAGATCCTTTACGAGGCGTGGAAAACGAAAATACCCGGCAGGCGCTTATTCATCGCTACCTGGGTGATATCCCAAAAGCAAAAGAATTTTTAGTCAAGGCCGCATACGAGGACGATGATGACTTGGCTAGTTTTCTCATATTGTATTCAGTTGATAGTGGTGGTGGATTTGGGTTTTATTATGACGAATATGATAAAAATGTAAGGGATAAACGTTACGAAATTGACAGATTGTTGAAAAGAGGTTTTTGGGCTGCACATGTTTATTTTGATGAAGAATACAAAAAATTGTATATGGAAGATCCTGTAGTTGCTTTTCGGTCGTATTGGTATGAAAAAGGCATGGAATGTTTTGAAAACGAAATTCCTATTTTATGTCTTGGGTATTTGTTAGCAAAAAACGTGGCTTGGGTTTGGGTAGACGTTGACGGTAGGTTAACTTCCGGCCCTTTGTATTTTAAATCTTTAAATTGGCTTGCTGACTTTGGTGACGCAAAGGCACAATTTGAGAAAAAAAGGTATTTTCTGTCGAGCGAACAATGCTATCAACCTGCAATTCGAGCAGAGTTTCAATATTTGGTATCTGGAGGAGCATTAAGACAAGCAATGAACCTGAAAACGATTCGAAACCCCCTTTCGTACCAAGGTTTTGAACATGTGGAAGATCCATTGGTCAAATACAAAGTTGGTAGGCTTTATCACAATAGGTTGTTGATACTTACTCGAGATGAGATTACAACTGATCCCCGACCTTTTATCAAGACTTTTAAAAGAGTCAAAACCAATTGCCAAAAAGCCGTCTTGTACTGGCTTTGGATGACAAAAGGTTCCATCATTGGTAAAGATATTTCATTGGTCATTGCGCATCATCTTTGGGAAAGTCGTTTGACGAATACTGATGACTGGGATTTTCAAGGTTCAGATAAAAAGTCTTGGTGGGATTGGGGACAAAATTTTGTTCAGAATTTATATTTTGGTTTTTAATAAATGGAGCTTGTGTTTGATCAAAGACTTGGACCGGACCCGCTCAGAGGAGTGGAAAATGAGAATACCAGACTGGCATTATATTATAGACACATTGGGAACATTCCTTTGGCAAAGAAGCATTTAGAAATGGCTTGGGATGTGGATCATGATTTGTTGGCAAGATTTTTGTGTTGTGTTGCTTATTTGCACGGTGGGTTTGGATTTACGCGGGATGTGGTGCAGCACAACGAGCTATATAAAGAGTTGCACGAGAAAAAATATATTCCTGCAATTACAGTTTTTGCTTCTGATATACCAGACGAGAATGAATTTGATGGGATAAGTCGAGTGTTTGTGGATAATTCGGGATTTGAAGATATGTGGGATGGAATGTATAAGCCCATTCAGCCGGAGTTGCGTGAAGAATGGATAACAAAGTCGAAGATTTGTGTTTGTGCGAGAATGTTAATTGCCCTTAAAGAAGACGAGGATAAATATAACGAAATCGATCAACTTCCATTATCAATCCAATGGTTGGCAAATTTTGGAGATTCGTCATACCAAAACAAGTTAGGCATGCATTTAAAAGCAGCATTACAAGGAAATTTTAATTCAAAATCGATTATGTTTCGTAGAGGATGTGATCGTGGTGATTTTTACGGTGCTTTAAACTTTTTTACAACTCAGAACGAATTGTTTACATTTGAACATTATCGAACAACAACTGACCTGAAATTGCTTTTTAAGATGGGTAATTTGTTAAGTAAAGATAGGTTTTTTGAACGTGCATATTTTCATCAGTGTCGCACGGCCATTGGGATATATCACCACGTCAACAAATGGTGCGAATATGCCTGTATTGAGTGGGTCTTTTGTGCCAAACGAATACCTGGAATGTACAAAGACTTACGCAAGGAAATTGCTAAGTTAATTTGGTCAACTCGTTTTACGGACTCTGACTGTTGGTATGAAATCCAGGACTCAGGGAATGTGAAAAAGAATAAAATCTAATTACAAAAGACCGAACCAAGGGTTTGTGTTTTTACAAACAAGATGGAGAAAACACATCACCATCACCACCACCATCACCACCACCGTAACCCATACAAAGATGGGTACTACGGGGATAGTTCTTATTGTTTTGGTATTGTCATTTTTATTTTCTTTCTGGTAATTGTCCTTTGGATCGTTTTGTATTACACGGTCCCAGTCACTACCACGGTCAAATCAGCAAGCACCATTATGACGGAAAACGGGGAGACCTTTGTGTTTAAGAAATTTGCCAATATGAAACCTTCCCGGAAAAGGCACCAATGTAAAACCAGTGAAACATTTGACTCGGAACTCAGTATGTGCACACCGGTGATCAAGTCACCCAACGCCTTTGATGATAGAATTATCAATTCTCGTGTCTCTCCCTGTGTCAGTGCTTTTAATTACAGTTGTGGAACCTGGAATGATGAACACATGAACGAAGACCGAGCTTTCAGTTTTGGATACTGGAGAAATCAAAAAACCATTGCCAAATTGGTCAAAAGCACAGATGCACTCAACAAGTTCCACACTTCTTGTATGAAAATGCACACAATGGAATCTCAAAAAGAATCCGAGTTGGAGTTTTTGCATGTCAAGGAAATTATCATTGGGAACACGCCTAACTTACGCAGTTACAATGATCTCCCCATTATTTTCGGGAAGATGCAAAGAATGGGCTACACGTCACCTCTCCTTTTTTCCATTCAAAAACACCCACTGGCACCAAAGAATGTGCCATGGCTGAGCTGGAACGGGATTCCTCTCCAAAGCAATAACACAAATGCTATTATTAATGTTTTAGAAAGAACAAGAATGATCAACAAGTATACGACAAGAGAGGTAATTAATAAGGTTGAAAGAATATCAAAAGTTTTAAAGGCCTTGGAATCCCACGATGTGGACCCTTTGACCGACATTGTGGACTACGAAAGTTACCTCCGAGACGGTGGCGTGAATCAAGACATGATCAAATATCGGGACCTACCTCAGTGGCCAGGATTGGGCGAGTTTGGATGGACGCTTTATTTTGACGCCATTGACAGCATGGGACTACGTTTTCAACCAGATCAAGAATTCTGGGTAATCAGCAGGTCGTATTTGAAATGGCTGGTTGAGACGGGGATTCAGTCTCTGGAGCTGTTAGACTGGAAATCCTACATTGAGTTTTCCTTGTTATTACACGTGAACAGTTTTGTGCCCACACTTCCGTCCAACGTGTATTTCCGAAACTGGGACCAACGTGGGCCACTGGCCTTTGAAGAACATGGTGCATCCGGGTTTGCCCACCATTTGAAACCGAGTAGTACCATGTATTCATATGTCATTCCTCCCAAAACGGAAGACGAATGCATCGAATTAACAACCCACATGTTGCCGGGTTTAGTGGCCAAGAGTTTTCTTGAACGGGCGTTTGGCAACAAAGAAACCAAGGATCAAATTCGAGCCGAAGTGAGAGACATGACGGGGCGTATTTTGGAGGCCTACAAGAATTTAGTTCAGGAAAATACTTGGATTACACACGAGTCCAAGGAAGTGTTATTGGAAAAGATTGGAAGTGTAATTGTTCGTGTGGCTGAACCGGATGAATGGACAGTGGAACCCTTTGAAAAACTCTTGGCGCCAGACCGGTATGAGCACAATATGAATTTGGTGCGAAAGTATCGTGTCTATCGAGACATTCAACTTTGGCACAAGGATAAGCCAGAGTATTTGGATAGGAATGCCATTGCGTTTTTCGCTACACCGCTTTCTTCGGTCAACGCTTATTATAGCGGTCCGACCAATACCATTACCATTTTGGCAGGGATTCTTCAAGTTCCATTTTACCAGTTGGAGTACAATTCTTTGACCAAACATGCCATTCTGGGGTCTATTATTGGGCATGAGTTGGGACACTTGTTGGATTACAATGGGTTGCATTGGGATAAAGACGGGACGATGAATTTAAAGTCAATTGTAGATAACAAGACTTTGTCCACATTCTTGGACAAGACCAAGTTAGTGATTAAGGAACACGATGGGACAGAGGGCGGATGCAAGGCGGATACAAGTTATGGTGAAAGTGTGTTGAATGAGAATATTGCTGACATGATCGGCCTACGTTTGAGCTATCGCGCATTTTTTGAAAAGACCTACGAGGGCAAACACGCGTCCTTACAGGATAAACAAAACTTTTTTCTCATTTATGCCCAATCTTGGTGTTCTATCTATGACCAAGAGAAGAAATGCAATAGAATAAAGAACGATGTCCACGCTTTGCCAGAGTTTAGGGTCGACAAAACACTAAGGAATATGCCAGAATTTAGAAATGCTTTTCAGTGCAAATTTGGTGATTATATGAGAAATGAGGAACCAATAAAGATTTATTAAATCATACAAACCTTTGACCCATTCTTATCAAAGACTTTGACAAGTCAAGTTTGTGTCAAAGACTTTGATAAGATTGGGTCAAAGATTTGTGAAAAAATTGATTTTTATTGTAAAACAAAAATGATAGATATGGTGTTATTTGGTTTGTTTAATTTTTTGATAGTTGTATTGTGTATGTTTTGTTGTTATGTATTTACAAAAACATTTGGTTTCGATGAAGGAACAGCTGTAATATGTGTATTTATTATGACCTTTTTTCTTGCTTTATTGTATTTGAATGTTGTGCTCTTTTTTCCAAAAGAGGTGCAAGAGTACAAATTACGGAATGAAGCAGAAAGAATCATATTTGAACAAAATTTGCAGGAACATAAAATAGAGTCTGAGATACGTATCAAGGCAAAGGAACGAAAGATACAACAAATGATACAACAATTAAAAGAAAAACAAAAGGGGTTTTGATGGTTTTACCCCTTCTCATATTTGCCTATCTTTTCGTTTTTGTCATTCTCCCTGGTCTAATTGGGTTTTTTCTCGGGATCATTTTCCTAGTGTGGCTCTCGGGTTATGTCTTTTACAAATTCTATATCATGGCCCCAATACGGGCCTTTGTCCTATGGCGAGACGGGAAAATTGAACCCAGTATTGTCAGAACGATAAAAATATGGAAACGAACCACAAGTTACAAAGAATGGTTATTTCGTTGTATAAAAAGTGATATCGAAACATTAAAGTTAATTGTTAACTTTTAGTAACAATTTTCACACAAGTCGTAACAACACTTATCACATCTCATGTGTTTCACCGAAAGATCAAACACTTCATCACAGTTATCGCACGACCATGATTCCCATTTGGCATAACAACCCGCAAGGGGTGATTTCCCACTTTTCAAAACATGTCCTTTGCTACATTCCCACCCGGCGTTTTTCTTGCTCCTTTTTTGGAACGATTGATGGATACTTGGGTGAATCGCCAACCAGTTACTGGCGTCACCACAGGCCAATTTTGGCATTCGCGAACTCATTGCCTCCACCTTGTAAATACACTTGCCAAAGAGAGAAAACATGGTCCCGTCCTCGTGTTCGCCACACCAATCCAATTGGTAGCCATATTCGTCAAATAACTTGTATATTCCACTTTTTGCATCCAATTTGTTTTGCTTGTAATGTTCACAGGCTTTCCGATAACTAAAAGTAAAGCTGACCACAGCCATGTTACAAAGCATCCGCTTTTCCAAAATAATTCTCAAAAGCTTTTCAACTTTGTCGTCCCAAGCACAACAAAAGTCTAAAATCATGGCGTCATACACACGCAAATCCCCAAACTCTTTCACAAAGGACGCCAACTCTCCTGTATACAGGATACCAAATTTGTGAGGGGTCTTTGTTTTGAATGACACACTCTTGGACACCAAGTCCAGCGCTCGGAGTGGTAAATTCAGAATCTCATGGAGTGCGGTGGTGGTGCCAAGGTCGAGATGGTCTAGGATTAAAATTTTGAAACAAGTGGTAAAGTAACGGAGCAAGCTATCAACAAGCACACAATTCAAATGGTTGTAGTCTCTCTTATCCTTGACTGTGTAAGTCTCACGCGGGTCGACTAGACTGGTCTCAATACCAAACCTCTTCATTATTAAAAAAATGAAACAATATTAAAAATAAAATAAAATTTTTCTGGAATAAAAAGAGAATGGAAAAAACGTTGGATGATGAAAATGTTGAAAGCCTGCAAAAAAGATTGGCGCTTGCGCTTGAAAAAAGAGATCGAACTTTGAGAACAGGCATGGGAAACATTGGCTTTGTTGAACGGGTGATCCATAATATCGAAGATGCATTGATGAAAAAGGAGCTTGAGGCTTTGAGAAGAGAAGTGCAAAGATTTCGACATGAGAATCGTGTCAGAACAGAAGAAGACGAGGATGTCATTGTGCTCACACAAGAACGAAATCAAATTGCACATTTGTTAAAAGAAAACGACGCACTGAGACAACGAGTTGCGGAATTGGAGAATCTTGTTCCGAAACAAGTGCAGAAACCAAGGATGGACAAGGAAGATGTTTTGAAAGAGAAAATAGAAAAAGCCCGCCGTATAATTGCTGAATACAAAATATCATTTCTGGAAGAAACAGACGTGTTGACAAAAAAAATGATTGAAAAACATGTCAAGAAGTTACAAAATGAGGAAAAAAGATTGATCAAAGAATTGGCACAATTACAAGACTACAAGAAGCGTCGAGTGGAATCTTGTATTGTCTGTGCCGATACTGCTGCGTTTGTCGCAGCAGTGTACTACTGTGGACTAGAGTGCAGGGATCAACATTGCTCTAAATAAATAAAAAAAAGATATTACAAAATCAAAAAGCCTATACAAACCAGGCAACGTCACTGCCCAAATTTTGATTACAACCATGAGATAAAAACCAAACATCCCGAAAGCTATCCGTGTTACGAAATTGCTGATGATGCGCCATTTGAAGAAGATGATTATGTTTGGATTCGTTTTACATGTAAATGTGGTGGTATAAGCTCGGAATGCACTGTGTGTTTTACTGTGTGTAAACAGTGTTACAGGGAAGAATACTACATGTGATTTTAAGAAATTAAAAACATAATAAAAGACCTTTTGCTTCTCCTTTACAAAAAGTTGATTGATGGAAATTGACTTGGTGAGTATTTCGTCTTCGGACGACGAAGAAGAAGTTGTTCCAAAGTTTGCAACAAGGTCCGTTCCCAGCCTCCCGCAGCAATTGGAAGCTGCCAAAAGAGAAAATGACAGGCTAAGGGAAAGAATTGAAGAATTGATGATGACACAACCCAAGCAGACCTTTACAATGGACCCAGTGGTGGAAGAGTTTATGAACAAAATGTCTGCCGCTTATGCCAAAGCAGGGCGACCGGAGCCAACATTTAGGGATGTCATTAGAAACTACAATGAAATGACAGAAAGGTTGAAGGAAAGGGAAAAGGAATTTGCAGATAGGGAGCAAGAACTAATGTTACAAATCCAAGCACAACGGGAAAAAATTTTAAAGTTAGCAAAACCCAAATCAAAGCCCAAACCAACAACAACAGGTTCAGCAAAACAGGAAAAGTTGAGCAAAAAAATTGCGGAAGAAAAAAAAAAAATTGCTGAGTACACAGAATCCAAAAACAAGTCCAACGATTTGGAGTACATTGAAGACCTGAAAAAAGAAATCCAAAACGCCAAAGTCAGATTGAGGAATGCTGAAAAGAAGTTGGAACAATTGCCCAGAGTGGCTGGTTTGGGGACATGTGTCATGTGCGATAATATCGCATACTTTTCGACGGACTTGTATTATTGTAGTTCAAATTGTATGAATGAGCATTGCTCGAAATAAAAACCCTTTTATTGGTTACAGTAATCTACCAACTTTTGTAACACAGCCTTGATCTCGTTAATGTCACCCTTGAACCATTCAATATGTTTCCCCTTGGCCGAAACTTTTCTTTTTTCCTTTTCATCCACAGGATCACCACTCATTGCATACTCGTCATAAAAGGACCCGTCCTCTTGTGGATACCGGTAAATGTTCCAGTGTTTGAAATAGTTGTGAATATTTCGTTCAACAAAGTCTGTTCCTTTGAGTAATTTATAAGATTTATGGAGGCGGACAGTATTTTTCTTTCCGTGTGCTTCAGTCCATTCGGCTAGTCTCTCGTCCAAATCTCGTGTTGTTTTCCCAATTTTCCACTTGTTCAATCCCTTTTCGGATTCGATGTAATAAATGTAGATAAAACCGGGACCATCACTTTCTTTCACGCCCTTTTCAAGTCTACTCCTAATTTTTTTGACAAATTTGGAACCAATTTTGGGATCGGGTTCAGGTAGATTCACTTTCTCAAAGATTGGATTGGTGTTTTTTTTCAAATGTATATTATGGTGTTGTGTGCATCTTTCTCCGATTTTGGCATCTCGGGTACACTGTTTTCCATCTACTTTAATTTCTACGCAAGGTTTTAACATTTTTGTTTTTTAAAAAGATTATTAGTCACCCTGTTTTTTGTAAACAAACAAAACTAAAACCCCTCATGTATCAGAGTTGGCACACTTTTCCTCCTCTCAAAAAAGAGCAGGAAAAACCTTGTCGCTACCTGAGCGAAATTATTTTAGTTCACTCTGACACGCCCTTTTATCAACAAATTGATGACAAACTTTACGACGGGTCCTTAAACACTCGAGAAAAGGAGTGGTTTCTTTCCATTTTATCCGGTTTTACAACCAATGTGATGCACCTTCTTGCGCAGACCCATTTCCAAGCATGGGCACCACCGGATGAAATCGATCGTGAATTCCGTGCCATTTATCCAAATGAACCCGGGCTTCCCCATTTGGCCAAGGTTGGGCGACTTCTTCGGTACCAAGAGTTATTGGAAGAAATTCGCCGACGAACGCGCGAAGATTATGAAAGCATTTTGAACTTGAAACGACCCGAGTTGGAACTGCTTCCTAACCCAAGTGACGGTGTCCGGTTTTATGACACGCCAATCAATGAATCGTCCTATTCTTGGACTTCTACTGAATCTGGTTACAATAACTACGCTCCCATGTTTGAGAAGGCCACATCTCAGACCTCACCTTTGAACCATGGGATACTGGTGAATGCGCAAACGGGGAGCAGTCGCTGGGCTTGTTGCGGGGCTCCCACCTCGCGCACAGATGGGTGTTGGATCAGTCTCGTAAAAGGTCAACCGTTTGGCGTTCCGCTTCCGTATAAAGTCATGGTCAGAAGTTTTTGGAAAAATTTATCAGAAGGCAAAACGGTTACACTGGATGAATACATAAATAATATCCAGTATGGAACAGGTTGGAAGGACTTTTTAAAATACGATATGATGCACAAAGAAATCCAAAGTTTATGGAAAGAAACATGTGCGAGTATTGTTAAACAACTATTAGAACAACATGTGTTAAAACTGAACAACAACATTAAGAACATTAGGGAAATCAACGAAATTGTCGTTTTTGATCAAAACTTGGAACGATTGGTTTTTCTTTTGAACGAATTTAACAAAAGATCTTTTTCGTATTTATCAAAAGTTACAGTCAATGATCTTTTGCACTTAGATGATGTTTTTACATATTGGGACTTTGAGTTAAAATTTGTACTTGTTAGTAAAAGTGACAGTTCTTTACAACTAAGACCATCCCTCATAACTAACAAAGTGATGCTTTTGTCTGATTATGACTTATTTTTGAAAAAATTTGAAATTTTTTGGAATGAATTTCCCGAGTTAGGAAAATTTGATGTGGATGAATTTCGAGATGCATTGGAGTATTACGAACAGATTGTTGTTCCCGGGTTTGAAAAAATTCAATATTTTGAGGAACAAATTGATCAAACCAAGGGATTGAAAATTCCAAATGAGTTGGTTCAGTTAGAAAAAGGATACATAAAATTTGAAAATTTGGTTATTGATGCACAAAACCAGGTTAACGAAATAATTATAAAATTGATCAACAAGGAAGCATTTACAGGAAAAGAAAAACGCTTTGGAGATGTGTTAAAAGTTTTAAAACCTGCTCCATTTTCTGCAATTGAGAACGCTGTCATCAAAAGTCTGGAAGCCCAAAAACTAACATTAGGACAACAACAGTTTAACAATGACGTAAACACATTGAAAGTACAAGTAAATACAACTTCAGGTCCTCCAACTGAATACAATGTTATAACATCTGATGTGTTTGAAGATGTGATTACATTGTTAGGTGAAATTGATATGATGTTTGGGTTTTTAAATGAAATCCCGTCTTCTGTTTCAAGTTACGGAGAAATGTATCCAAATATGGTTCAGTTGGAAGAAGAATTACAGAAAGAAAGCGAAAGCTTAAATAGCAAATTAGAAAAACTAAAAAATGATTATAAAACAGTCATGGATAGATTTTATAGGATCAAACACATTGGAAAGTTTGATCAAAAAGTTAGGGAACAAGTACTCAACGAAAGTGATATCATAATTCGTTTAAAACAATATCAAGATACAAGTATCCCTACTTTTAGAAAAAAAATACAAGAGTTTGTTGGTTTGTATGAAAAAAAGTACCGAACATTGGTAAAAGAGTATGAAAATAGCCAAGAAAAAATCAAATCTGAATTGATAAAAGCATTGGAACAGACATGGAACAAACGTTTTTTAAATTTGAAAAAAACAAATAATAACGTGTTTAATAATCCGGATTTGATAAAAAAAATTAATGATAGACTAAGTTTGTTGCGTTCGTTTGTGTTTAGTCTAGATGAATACAAACCACTTGAGTCATTTACAACTCAGCTTAGATTATTTTTAAATGAAGCACCCAAGTATATTCCGAATGTATTTGAAGTTAACACAACGTTTAATGGCGATGAACAAAGTCTGGAGTATAAATATTATGAAACTTGGT
>JACCDG011763526.1_pt1 | contig 21560 bp, 22 predicted proteins | sample 7442471 | NCBI WGS metagenome assembly JACCDG01 (sample SAMN15323444, study PRJNA562643) | freshwater metagenome | isolation source: river surface water | place: USA:Blue River Watershed | collected 2017-08-17 | reverse complement strand
TAACGTGGACGGGCAAGCTCGAATTAGCTTTCATTTGCAGCTTATTGGTGAGTTTCGCGGCGATGGCCTACGGCCCGATCGCCGCCTTCCTGGTCGAACTTTTCCCTACCAAAATCCGCTACACCTCCCTTTCCATCCCGTATCACTTTGCTAATGGAGTGTTCGGCGGCTGTGCTCCTTTCGTGGCCACCTGGCTGGGATCGATCACTCACTCGAATTTCGCTGGATTGTTCTATCCCATTACCCTAGCGGCCTTAACGGTCATCGTGGGCGTGATTTATTTGCCAGAAACGAAGGGGAAAGCGCTTAGCGATTAAAATAGGATTATTTCTTTACTTGGATGGACATAAATCCAAATGTGTCCATTAAATAAATATCGTTTGGCATGAAACCAAATTGGGGGTATCTTTGTTACCGTGAATTTGTTTTTCTGAACACCCTTTTTGTGTGACTCAGGATGGCGAAGCCTTGGAGAAAGAAAAGAATAGAAGATTAGTGTGGTCCATTCGGCCAAATCCTATTCGTAGACATTCGTAAATCACTAAATAGTTCATTTTCAGCGTTAAATAGTTTTATTTAAAATTTTCGATTAACGCAAATCATCAAAAATAGACGTTCTGGTGCGCAGTTTGGTGCGCAAAAAATAAATCTTATGAAGCAGAAAGCAATCATTGTAAGCGGCTATTTTAATCCAATTCACAAAGGGCATATTGAATATTTTAATAATGCTAAAGCAAGAGGTGACAAATTGATAGTAATTGTAAATAGTGATTACCAAAGAGCACTAAAGGGGTCTAAAGAATTTCAAAAAGAAGATGAAAGAGTTTTTATTGTGTCAAATATCAAAAGTGTTGATAAGGTTTTTTTGTCTATAGACCAAGATAGAACAGTTTGTGCAACTATTAAACATGTATATGATCAATTATCCTCTGAATATGACATTGCATTTGCGAATGGTGGTGATCAAAATAATGATTCTATCCCAGAAGTACCAATTTGTAAAGATTTAGGAATTGAGTTGATTGATGGATTAGGGGATAAAATTCAATCTTCTAGTTGGTTAATAATTAATAAATAAATGCATATTTGTATCATTCCTGCCAAGTTGGATAGTAAAAGGGTTTCTCAAAAAAACATAAGAATTATAGATGGGAAACCAATAATATGTCATGTTATTCGAAAACTTGTTGATTTAAAATTATTTGATCAAATAATAATTTCTACAGATTCAGAAGTTGTTGCCAATGTTGTAGAAAATGAGGAAGTATATGTGTATAAAAGAGTTTCTACAAATGATCAATCAATTTCAGATGTAATTTTAGAATGCACGAACAATTATCAAAAAGGAAACAGACAAATAAGTTTCATTTCATGTTGTTTTCCAACAGCTCTCTTATTAAAAGAAGAATATATAATTGAATGCTGCAGCAATGTTACAAAACACAGATTTAACTCTTCTTTACTTTTAAAAAAATATTCACATCCTATAGAAAGAGCATTAACGTTAGACTCTTCCAATTTAGTTACATTTTCTAATGCAGAATTCATGTTCACTAGGACTCAAGACTTGCCTGTTTCTTATTTTGATTCTGGACAGTTTTATTGTGTAAATGCATCAAAGTTTTATGATAACAAATCCATTTTTATGGCTAATACTAAAGGTGTTGTTGAAAGGAATTTAGACTCAGTCGATGTTGATGTTGAAGAGGATTGGAATGAATTAGAAAAATTATATTTATTAAAAAAAAAATAATTAATTGAAAAAAGCAATTATTACAGGAATTACTGGTCAGGATGGAGCTTATTTGGCAGAGTTCCTATTAAACAAGGGATATGAGGTGCATGGGATCAAGAGAAGGTCCTCTTTGTTTAATACGCAAAGAATTGATCATATCTATGAGGATCCACATATTCCAGATAGGCATTTACACTTGCACTATGGAGATTTAACAGATAGCACTAACCTAATTAGAATTATACAAGAAGTTCAGCCCGATGAAATTTACAACTTGGCTGCAATGAGCCATGTTCACGTAAGTTTTGAGGAACCAGAATATACAGCAAATGCAGATGGTATTGGAACTCTTAGAATCTTAGAAGCAGTTCGTTTATTAGGGCTAACTAAGAAAACAAAAATATACCAAGCATCAACCTCTGAATTGTACGGCTTAGTACAAGCTGTTCCTCAATCTGAAACTACTCCATTCTATCCCCGTTCACCTTATGCTGTTGCAAAAATTTATGCATATTGGATTACGGTAAACTACAGAGAGGCTTACAATATGTATGCTTGTAATGGAATTTTATTTAATCATGAATCTCCGCAAAGAGGTGAAACTTTTGTGACAAGAAAAATTACTAGAGCAACTGCAAAAATTGCTTTAGGTATGGATAATTGTTTGTACTTAGGAAATTTAGATGCTAAAAGAGACTGGGGACATGCCAAGGATTATATTGAAGGAATGTATTTGATATTGCAACAAGAAAAGCCAGAAGATTTTGTGTTAGCAACGGGCATTACCACTACAATTCGTGATTTTGTGAAAATGAGTTTTGGAGAACTAGGAATTGAATTAGGATTTAGAGGAAAAGATGAATCTGAAGAAGGATATGTTGTAAAAAACAATGGGGAGTATAAACTAGATGAAGGAACTGTAGTCGTGAAAGTAGATCCTAAATATTATCGCCCTACTGAAGTAGATTTGTTAATTGGTGATCCCACTAAAGCAATGACTAAGTTAGGTTGGAAGCCTAAGTATGATTTAGCAGCATTGGTTAAAGAAATGGTAGCAAGTGATGTTTCATTATTTAAAAAAGAATTGTATATCAAAAAAAGTGGATTATAATTATGGAGCAATCTGCTAAAATATATATTGCTGGACATAGAGGAATGGTAGGTTCTGGCTTAGAAAGTAAATTAAGAAAAGAAGGTTATAATAATATTGTTACAAGAACATCTGCTGAATTAGATTTGAGAAATCAGCAAGCTGTGAATGAATTCTTTGAAAAAGAAAAACCTGCTTATGTGATACTTGCTGCAGCAAAAGTAGGAGGCATTCATGCTAACAATACTTATAGAGCAGAATTTATTTATGATAACTTGATGATTGAAGCAAATATTATTCATGTAGCGTATTTAAATAAGGTTACTAAGTTGTTGTTTTTAGGATCATCTTGTATTTATCCAAAAATGGCACCACAGCCATTGAAGGAGGAATATTTACTAAGTGGATATTTGGAGCCAACAAATCAGCCTTATGCTATTGCTAAAATAGCAGGTATTGAAATGTGTGATAGTTATAGAGCACAGTATGGTTGTAATTTTATTTCTGCAATGCCTACGAATTTGTATGGGACAAATGATAATTATCATCCAGAAAATTCTCATGTACTACCGGCATTAATCAGAAGAATTGTATTAGCAAAAAAAAACAATGAACCCAATGTGACCATATGGGGAACAGGAACACCTAGACGAGAATTTTTACATGTTGATGATTTAGCTGATGCTTGTTATTTTTTATTGCAAAATTATAACGAACAGGGTTTAGTGAATATTGGCTGTGGAACAGATGTTTCAATTAAAGAATTGGCAGAATTAATAGTTGCCGAGGTTGGATATGAAGGTCAGCTTTTATTTGATACAACAAAGCCAGATGGGACTCCGAGAAAGTTAATGGATACAAGCAAGATTAATAATTTAGGATGGAATGCTAAAATTAAATTAATTGAAGGAGTCAGGAGAACAATACAAGAATTCACTTTTAACAATCATATAGATATTAAACTTGAAAAATATTAAATAAAAAGTATGTTAGATAATTTAAATTTAAACGACAAGTCAATTTTAATTACCGGAGGTACCGGATCATTGGGCAAAGAATTGACTAAAACAATATTAAAAAAATGGCCTCGTGTAAAGAGATTAGTAATCTATTCAAGAGATGAGCAAAAGCAATTTCAGATGGCTCAAGATTTTCCGGAAAATGAATATCCTGCAATTAGATATTTTATAGGAGATGTTCGAGATTTAGAAAGATTAAAAAGAGCCTTTATCGGTATTGAATATGTTATTCATGCGGCTGCCATGAAACATGTTCACATAGCCGAATATAATCCTGATGAATGTGTAAAAACGAATATAGGAGGAGCAGAAAATGTTATTAAAGCTTGTTTAACCTCAGATGTTAAAAACGTGGTAGCTCTTTCTACAGATAAAGCGTGTGCTCCAATTAATTTATATGGTGCAACCAAACTTACATCAGATAAATTATTTATAGCAGCAAATAACATTAAGGGAAATCAAGATATTAAATTTTCAGTCGTCCGCTATGGCAACGTAATGGGATCAAATGGTTCTGTTATTCCATTTTTTATGAAAAAAAGGGAGGCGGGTTTTTTACCAATTACAGACTTGAATATGACAAGGTTTAATATCTCTTTAGAAGGTGGCGTCGAAATGGTATTACACGCAATGTCAAATGCCTGGGGTGGAGAATTATATGTTCCTAAAATACCTTCATATAAAATTACAGATATTGCAAAAGCAATTAGTCCAAACTGTGAGTTAAAGGTTGTCGGAGTTCGACCTGGCGAAAAAATTCACGAGGAAATGATTACGCCAAGTGATTCATTTAACACGTATGATCTTGGAAAATATTATGTTATACTTCCAACCGAAACAGTTTGGGATTTAAATGAATTTAAAAAGGCCTACAATGCAGAGTTAGTAAAACCAGGTTTTAGTTATAATTCTGGTGAAAACAGTGAGTGGGAAACAGTTGAAAGTTTGAGAAGTTTAATAAAAGAACACTTGTATCCAAATTTTGAATTCTAATCAAATTATTGTGAAAAAAAATATTCCATACGGCCGACAGAATATAACTGAAGAAGATTTAAAGTCAGTATCTAAAGCGTTAGTGGGTGATTATTTAACGCAAGGCCCTCTTATAAACGAATTTGAAAAAAAATTTGCCAATTACGTTGGTTCTAAATATGCAGTTGCAGTTGCAAATGGAACTGCAGCATTGCATATAAGTGCGTTAGCATTATCAGTAAAACCTGGAGACAAAGTTATAACTACTAGTTTAACTTTCGCGGCATCTGCCAATTGTATAAGATATTGTGGGGGTGAAGTTGTTTTTGTTGACATAGACCCCAATACGTTTTTGATTGACTTGAACCAAGTTGAAAAATTATTAAAAGATGCACCGAGAGGAACGTATAAAGGGATTATTCCAGTAGACTTTGCAGGAAGAGCTGTTAATCTTGAGCGGTGCAAAAAAATAGCAGATAAATTTGGACTTTGGATAATTGAAGATGCTTGTCATGCACCTGGTGCAAGTTTTATTGATTCAACAGGTAAATCTCAGAAATCCGGGAATGGGAATTTCGCCGATTTGGCAATCTTTTCTTTTCACCCAGTAAAACATATAGCTACAGGCGAAGGAGGGATGATAACTACGAATAATGAAAAGCTTTATAAACAATTACTTTCTTTTAGATCACATGGAATCAAGCGGGAATCCACTGATTTCAAAAACTCAATTCTTCAAGCAGGAGGATCAATTATTGATAATGAATACCCGGGATGGTACATGGAAATGCAAGAGTTGGGATATAACTATAGAATAACTGATTTTCAATGTGCACTTGGAATTAGCCAATTAAGAAGAGCTGAGGAAGGTCTTAAAAGAAGAAGTGAAATTGCAATGAAATATGACCAAGCCTTCCAAAATTTATTGCATATCAAATGTCCATCTTTAGAGGTTAGTTCAAGTTTTATTGATAAGCATGCGTATCATTTATATGTTTTGTTGGTGGAAAATAGGCTAGGTTTATATAACTATTTAAAATCAAATGGAATTTTTGCACAAATTCATTATTATCCAGTACACCTTATGCCATATTATAGAAACTTTGGTTGGAAGGAAAATGATTTGCCATTTGTAGAAGAATATTACAGTAAATGTATAAGTCTGCCAATGTTTCCAACATTAACTGAAGAAGAACAACAATATGTTATTTCTACAATTATTAATTATTATAAATAAGTAATGCGGTAAATGAGCAATAAATTAATTTTAGGGACTGTTCAATTTGGCCTAAGTTATGGTATTAATAATTTGAAAGGAAAACCTGAAAAAGAAATTGTTTTTCAAATTCTTTCTTATGCGTATGAAAATGGAGTTAGATATTTGGATACTGCAGAGTTATATGGAAACGCACATGACCTAATTGGCGAATTTCACAAAACAAATCCAAATAAAAAATTTGATATCATCACAAAATTCCCACACGAATTTGACGATAGTTTAGAGGACAAAATAAATATATACTTAAAGCAATTGAACGTAGATAATTTGCATGCTGTATTATTTCATTCATTTGAATCTTATGTAAAAAATAAATCACAGTTAAATAAAAAAATAAAAAGTATAACCAATGTCGGAGTTTCGGTATATACTAATGAACAAATTAATGAAGTAATTAATGACCCTGACATTAGCATTATACAATTGCCATTTAATGTTTTTGATAACATAAATCTTAGAGGAGATGTACTAATTAAAGCCAAAGCAAAAAATAAAACAGTTCACACTCGTTCAGCCTTTTTGCAAGGATTGTTTTTTATGGAGAAAGATAGTCGAAATGTAATTAAATCTAGACTAAAAAAGGAATTAGATCTCTTATTAAACATTTCATTGAAACACTCTATTCCTATTGTTGAACTTACATTAAATTATTGCTTAAACCAACAAAATATAGATGGCGTATTAATTGGGGTAGATTCATTAGAACAGCTTAAAGAAAATATTTCTTTTTCAGAAAAGAAGAATTCAATTCAATATATAAACGATATTAACAAAATTAGAATTGACAATATTGAATTATTAAATCCATCAATGTGGAAGCAAGAACAGTATTAATCACTCAAGCTAGAACCGGCAGTACAAGATTACCTGGGAAAATATTAATGGAAGTAGATAGCCAGCCACTATTAAAAATACATTTAAACAGGTTAAACAAAGCTAAAAATGTTGATAAAATTATAGTAGCAACTACAGTAAATGAAGACGATTATGTTGTTGAAAAATTGGCTATGGAGTGGGGGCACGAGGTTTATAGGGGATCCGAGAATGATGTATTAGATAGATTTTATCAAGCAGTAAAAAAGATAAAACCAGCTTGGGTTGTTAGAGTAACATCTGATTGCCCTCTGATTGATCCAAAATTAGTAGATGATGTAATTTTTTTTGCGCAAGAAAATAATATCGATTATTGTTCGAATACATTAAGTGAAAATTTTCCCGATGGTCAAGATGTTGAAGTATTTAGATTCACTGCTTTAGAATATGCTTGGAAAAATGCTACGAAAAAATCTGACAGAGAGCATGTAACTCCTTTTATTAGAGATAATTCAAATTATTATAATAATAGTTATTTTTCAGCAATCAATTTTGAAAATGGTAGTTGTTTTTCGCATGTAAGGATGACTGTTGATGAAATTCGAGATTTTGAACTTATTAGAAATGTTATTGAACATCTAGGAGTAGAAAAAAGCTGGCTAGAATATGCAGAATACATAATTTCAAATAACTTGAATATTTTAAATGAATCTATAGTTCGGAATGAAGGTTATTTAAAATCGTTAAAAAATGACTAAAATGAAAAAAGGACAGGATTTATATGTTAAGGCAAAAACATTAATTCCGGGAGGAACCATGTTGTTATCCAAACGACCTGAAATGTTCTTGCCAGATAATTGGCCATCTTATTTTTCAAAAGCAAAGGGTTGTAAAATCTGGGATCTTGATGATCAAGAGTTACTAGATATGACTATTATGGGTATTGGAACCAATACTTTAGGTTATGGACATGATGCGGTAGATAATGCAGTATTAGATACTGTGAGAAAAGGAAACATGAGCACATTGTCATGTCCCGAAGAAGTTTATTTAGCTGAGAAATTAATTGAAATGAATCCTTGGGCTCACATGGTTCGATTTGCTAGAAGTGGTGGCGAAGCCAATTCAATTGCTATAAGAATAGCTAGAGCTGCTAGTGGTAAAGATAAGGTTGCTATATGTGGGTATCATGGTTGGCATGACTGGTATTTATCCGCAAATCATAATTCAGGCGATAGTTTGTCAGGACATTTATTACCAGGGTTAAATCCAAGTGGTGTTCCTAAAGCATTAAAAGACACGGTACTTCCTTTCCACTATAATAATTATGAAGAATTAGTTGAATTGGTTGAAAAACATGATATCGGCGTAATTAAAATGGAAGTTTTGAGAAATTTTGGTCCTGAAGATAATTTTTTACATAAGGTAAGAGAATTGGCGACAAAGAAAAATATAGTCTTGATTTTTGATGAATGTACATCAGGATTTAGAGAAACATTCGGAGGGATTTATAAAAAATTTGGTGTTGAGCCTGATGTAGCAATGTATGGAAAAACAATTGGCAATGGTTATGCACTAACTGCAGTGGTAGGTAAAAAATCTGTAATGGAAGCGGCACAAACATCTTTTATTAGTAGTACTTTTTGGACAGAGCGCATTGGACCAACAGCTGCATTAGCAACCTTAAAAGTGATGGAAGAGGTTAAATCTTGGGAATTGATAACGGCAATTGGGAAAAAAGTACAGGAAGGTTGGAAATCATTGGCAGCTACACATGGTTTAGAAATTGAATTGGCAGGTATTCCAGCATTAAGCACCTATTCTTTTAAATCAGAAAATGCGTTAGCTTACAAGACCTTAATTGCTCAGGAAATGTTAAAAAAGAATATATTAGCCAGTACTAATTTTTATGCCTCTATAGCACATGAGGATATTTACTTGGAAAAATATTTTTCAGAATTAGATAAGGTTTATGGAATGATAAGAAAGTGTGAGCATCAAGAATTAAATATTAATGAATTATTAGAGGGGCCAATCTGCCACTCAGGTTTTAAAAGACTGAATTAAGTGAGAGATTATAAATGCTTATCAAAGCAAATCTATTCATTAAATGAATATCAAATTATTCCTATCAGAGACCAGGACAGGTATGATATTATGCAATGGCGTAATGAACAAATTTATCATTTAAGACAGTCCAAGCCCCTCGATAAAGAAAGTCAGGACAAATATTTCGACACTGTAGTAACTAAATTATTTGAAGCCGAAAAGCCAGATCAAATTTTATTCTCTTATTTAGAAAATGGTGCTTGTATTGGATACGGTGGTTTGGTGCATATCAATTGGATTGATAAAAACGCAGAGTTATCTTATATTTTGAATACGAAAGAAGAACTAAATTTTAATGCTCATTGGTCAAATTTCCTAAAATTAATTGAACAAGTAACTTTTGAAGAATTAAAGTTTCATAAAATATTTACTTACGCATTTGATTTAAGACCACATCTGTATAAAGTTCTAGAAGAAAATGGCTACCAAAAAGAAGCAATATTGAAAGAGCACTGCTTCTTTGGAAATAAATTTATAGACGTGATTATTCATTCTAAAATGAATTAGGTGTGATTCAAATAAGAAATGCAAGAATCGAAGATATTGATACCTATTTCAATTGGGCAAATGAAGAAGCTGTAAGAAAATTGTCGTTCAATTCAGAAAAAATTCCATACTCAGAACATGAAGTATGGTTCAAAAACTGCTTGACTGATAAAAACTGCTTTATGTACTTGTTTTTCATAACTACTGAAATCGGACAAGTTAGAATACAAAAACTCGATGCAGATGAGTCTATAATAAGTATATCAATAGATGAAAAGTTTAGAGGCAAGGGACACGGTGTTCAAATGTTAAATATGTCTATTGAATCATTTCGAAAAATTTCCCCAAAGTCAGTTATTAGTGCTTATATTAAAATTGAAAATATAGCATCTAAAAATATTTTTGAAAAATCTGGTTTCAAATTTAAGGATGAGCTAATATATAAAGATGTAAAAAGCTATCATTATATAAATATATGAAAATAAATAATTTCGAAATTAGCAATCAAGGTAAGGTTTTTATAATAGCAGAGCTATCTGCCAATCATAATGGTAGTATTGAAACTGCAATTGAAACGATAAGGGCGGCAAAAAGAGCTGGTGCAGATTGTATAAAACTACAAACTTATACTGCAGATACTATTACCATTGATTCTAATAAAGAGGATTTTATAATTAAAGATACCATTTGGTCTGGAAGAAAGTTACACGAGCTTTATCAAGAAGCATATACACCCTGGGAGTGGCACGAAAAATTATTTAAAGTAGCTGAGGAAGAAGGGTTAGTTTGTTTTTCATCACCCTTTGATAAAACATCAGTAGATTTTTTAGAAAAATTAAACACCCCAGCATATAAAATTGCTTCATTTGAAATTACAGATATCCCACTTATCGAATATGTCGCATCAAAAGGTAAGCCCGTAATTATTTCAACAGGCATCGCAGAGTTGGAAGACATTGAGCTAGCAGTGGAAACTTGTAGAAAAGCGGGTAATAATCAAATAGCTTTATTAAAATGTACATCAAGTTATCCTGCTCCAATCGAAGAAGCCAATATGATGATGGTACAAGATTTGGCAAAAAGGTTTAATGTAATATCTGGCTTGTCTGATCACACTATTGGAGCAACTGTTCCAATAGTTGCAACTGTGTTAGGAGCAAAAATAATTGAAAAGCATTTTATTTTGGATAGATCTATTGGTGGGCCAGATTCTTCTTTTTCAATGAATGAAATTGAGTTCACAGAAATGGTAAAGTCAGTTAGAGAAGCTGAAACCTCGATAGGTTTTATAGATTATAATTTGACACCAAAACAACGAAAAGGGAAAGATTTTTCTAGATCCTTATATGTTGTAGAAGATATTCAAGAGGGAGAGTATATTACCGAAAATAATGTCAAGTCCATACGTCCTGGTTTCGGATTACATCCAAAGTTTTATAATGAGATTTTAGGTAAAAAAGCTAAAATTACTATTTCTAAAGGTGAGCGATTTAACTTTAAATACATTTAAATGACTGATTCTAATTTATTATTTACGCCTGGTCCAGTTAAAATGGGCCATGATATTTTAGCACTTGGCAGTAAGCAGCCTCCATATTTTAGGACAGACAAATTTTCAAACATTTTAAAATTTTGTACTACAGAGTTATTAAAAATGGTAAATGCAGAGGAAAAATCAAATTGCCTGTTTTTATCATGTTCTGGTTCTGGAGCTATGGATGCGGTTATTTCTAATTTTTTGAATAGAGATAATAATTCAGTTATTGTTAATGGCGGCACATTTGGCAATAGATTTATTGAAATTTCAAAATTCTATGAATTCAATTTTAGTGAAATAAAACTTGAGTTTGGAAGGACTATTACGAAAGATAATCTTGATGGTATTGAATTAAATGAACATAGTATATTTATGATTCAAGGGCATGAAACAAGTTCGGGAGTTAAGCATGACCTTGAATTAACTGGAAAATATTGCAAAGAAAATCATTTACTTCACATTGTTGATGGCATAACTAGCTTTTTAGTTGATGAAATTGATATGCAGAGACAGAAAATTGATGTGTTAATAATCGGTTCTCAAAAAGGGCTTGCTTTACCTCCGGGTTTATCAATAGTTATATTAAGTCCTTTAGCTATTCAAATGGTTAAAAAAAATACATCAAGTTCATATTACTTCAATTTTCAAAAATATCTGGACAATTCAACTAGATTCCAGACACCATTTACGCCTCCTGTCAGCATAATTATTCAACTAAAAAAACGAATTGAGAATATTTTATTGAATGGAGGGGTACAATTTGAAATAAACAAATGTAAAGAGCGGGCTTTTTATTTTAGGGAAAAAATAATCAATTTCCCACTTAAGATGATTTCAGACAGCCAGTCAAACGGTATAACAACTTTATCTCCAACTGATGGTAAAAACGCCTTAGAAATCGTCAATGATTTTGATGAAAAATATCAAATTTCCATTTGTCCCAATGGTGATCCTTATTCTAAACTTGTATTTAGGGTTTCCCATATGGGTGAGACAACGATAAAGGATCTTGATTATTTAATTGACTCATTTTATAAATATTATAATTCATGAAAATTTTATTATTAGCAGCTGGTAGAGGGACAAGAATTAGTAGAGTGATTGAGGGGAAACCAAAATGTTGCGTTCTATTAAATCAAGAAACCTTAATTAAAAATACATTAGACAAATTGATAAAATTAGGATTTAAAGAAATTGCTATTGCAACAGGTTATAAGTCCGATGTAATTAAAAAAGAAACAAGTGAATTTTTAGTAAAATATTATCATAATCCGTTTTTTGGAGTTACAAATTCAATTTCAACTTTGTGGTTTGCTAGAGATTTTTTTGATGATAATGATGAGGATATCTATATTATGAATGCAGATGTGTTTTTTGAATCTGAAATCTTATCAAGATTGATTTACTCAAATAAAAATGTTACATTTTTAGCCGATTCATCAAAAAAAATAGGAGCCGATTATAAATTTTATTGGGAAAACAATAAGCTTTTGAAATTTGGGAAGGAATTAAGTATTGACGAAACAAGTGGAGAATATGTAGGTATTGGAAAAATATCTAAAAATTTTGTTAGCAAATTTTTAAATAAACTAAACATACTTATTGATAGTGAATTGACAAATATTTGGTGGGAGGATGTTTTGTATGATTTTGTTAAAGATCCCAATGAAGAAATTAATATTCTAGATTTGAAAGGCGAAAAATTTTGGGCAGAGATTGACTATGTAGAGGACTACAATAAAATTCTTAATTATATTAAAAATAATGATACCATATAAATTAAAATATTTATTAAAGAAAATTTTATTTACTTTTTCAAAAGTATTTAGTGAATTTTCTGAATTTAATTCATTTCCCTTCAATCCAGAATTACCACTTTCTGATAATAAATTAAATACTTTATTAGAGTGTGTTAAAATTTTAAAAGAAAATAAAATACATTTCAGACTTACAGACGGTACAATTTTAGGTATTTATAGGGATCATAAACTTATTGAACATGATAATGATATCGATGTTGATGTAATTGCTTATGATAGAAATGTAGTTGACAATTTAATATATGAGTTTTTGAAAAAAAAATATACAATAGGAAGAATAGTATTTTATAAAAATAAAATACAACAAATTGTTTTTTTTAATAAAAATAAAGACATTTTTGATATTCTTTTTTGGTGGGAGAAAGAAAATGTTTTATATAACTATTCAGAGAGAGGCTTTGTAAGGTCTCAAGAAATTATATATTTTAAGAATTTATCTAAAATTAATTTTTTAGGAGAAGAAATGCCAGCACCAAGTCAGTTAGAAAAATGGCTTGAATTAAGGTATGGCAAGGATTGGAGAATTCCTAAAACTTCAAAAGGGGATTGGAAATTAGAATGTTTTGATATGGAGAAAATTTGAAATTTTTAATAGATACTGTTAAAATATTCTTTTCAATGTTTTTTTATTTAAAAAAGTTATATATATCGAATAAAAATGTAATTATTTATCTTTTAACCAGCGCTGTAGTTGGATTATTAAGTGTTTTTACAACTACTTATTTGACTAATAAATTATCTACAAAAGAATATGGTTTTGTAGAAACTTTCATGTCAATTACCGCACTATTAACTTCATTGATAATGTTTGGAGGTAGTACATTCGTCTCCAGTTATAACAATCCGGACAGTAAAAAAAATGAATATCAATATGCTTTTATACTTATATTAATAAATACCATACTAATAGTTTTCTTTTCAATTGCTTATATATTTTATACTAATAGTGATTTTTATTTTTTTATTTCCTTATTAATTTTGTATTCATTTTTTAATTCAATTTTTAATATAATTTTAACCAGTTTTCAATTAAATAGAAATGTAAGCTCTTACTCGTTTTATTCTATTTTATTTAGTTTATTATCAACTGTTTTCACCGTATTTGCTTTTATATACTTCAAAAATTTTTATGCGAGATTATTTTCATTAGTTATTTCATTAATATTATTAACATCAGTAGCACTTTTAGGCTTTAAATATTTTAATTATCGTTCTCTTTCAATAAAAAAAAATCTAAAAAGTGCTTATTTGAAAGGAGGGTATTTAGCGTTAAGTCAAATATTTTCCTGGATTCTTGAAAAAAGTGATCGCCTAATTATACTTGCATTATTGAATTCATCTCTACTTGGTATATATGGACTTGGGTATCAATTTGGAATGCTAATGTTACTAATTCAATCTGCAGTATCAAAGGCATGGATACCATATTTGCAACTTAAACTATCTCAAGGGGAAAGATTGAATATTAAATTTAGAATTCTTAAAATAGCTCTTTTTTATTTTATTGCTGTAATTGGGGTTTCCTTAATGGCGTGGTTTTATATTCTTAAATTTATAAATATTAACTATCATCAGTCAATAATTATTGTTCCTTTGGTTTCTTTAGGTTACGCTTTCGATGGTATTTGGAAATTATATAATTCAATTTTTATTATTGAAGAAAAGTATAAATTGTTTTCTACCCAGATAATTTTTGTGGGGATTTTCAATTTGTTATTAACTTATATATTTGTCAAATATTTTGGAGTTTATGGCGCCGCGATTTCTACTGCATCTAGTTTTCTAGTTGGTCTGTTGTGGAGCTATTATTATATTACTTTCAAACTTAAATGGTTTTCATAAATGAATAAAACAGAAAATAATAAATCAATTATTTTAACTGAAGGTATGTATTCAGACTCTGGAATTATTGCATTTATATTGACCATAGCCTTAAAATTTTCAAAGCCTAACCAAAAAATATTTTGTTTTCAAACTCCTGGTTCTGCAAAAGTCTCTAAATTGACTAATCTTAAATCGATTATTACTGTAAAATATGAGATATTTTTAATCACATTTTTCATTGAGATAGTTAATGTAATTAAAATATTTTCATTTGTAAAAAAAAGTGATTTTAAAAAAATAAATGAATTGTTTAGTCATGAAGATATTAATTGTTCAAATGAATTTCAAGACACATTAGCTATAAAGAAAGGAATTTTTTGGTATAAGAATAATAAGTATTATTTATTTATTTTAATTACCTATGAATTTCTTTTTTTTAAATTTTTATCTAGATTTTTTTTGAATCATTTTAAACAAATTGATCTTGTTATTATCGGAGATACCGCTTATAGATATGGTTATTTTGCTAAAATTTCTGGCAAGTATAACATTCCATTAATTTGTAATTTAGATTTAAACTCAATTTATTTTAATTATTATGCTAATGGATACAGATTCAAAAATAGTAGACCAATCCTTCCAGATTTATTTGATTCTATTAAATTAAAGTATCCTAATTATTCAACATTAATTCAAAATTATTTTTCAGATAGATTTTCTGGTAAAATTATTCAACATGATGTATTAAGTGCATATACTAATGTAAATATTAATTCATTAAAATTAGTCGATCAGATCCCTAAAGATAAGATTGTTGTTAGCTTGTTTGCACACGTTTTTAGTGATGCACCTCATAATATCCCAGGCTTGCTTTTTGACGACTTTTATACTTGGTTTAATGAGACACTTGAAGCACTTATAATAAACAAGAATGTTTTTGTTTTAATTAAAGAGCATCCTTCTGCCCATTTATATAATGTTGAAAAAGGATTGATTGGTAAGTTAATCAATGACAAATTTTCGGATTCTGAAAATATAATGATTGTCAAGAACGCTTCGCCTACAGAAATAATTGGGATCTCTGATTTTGTTATTACCGGATCTGGTACTATTATTTATGAATGTTTATTCAATAAGAAAAATTTAATTATTGCATCAAAAACTACCTTTAGTAAATTGGATACACTGTTCGAGTTTGATGATAAAATTCAATATTTGAATTTTTTAAAATCGCTTTCAAGTCTTAATTTAAAATCGGTTAATTTAGATTTTGGTGAAATTATATCTTTTTATCATTTTTTTATTTTTAATAATCGTGATATTTACGTTGATTTCCCCTTAAGACCATATGTTAGAGGGAGAGATTTTAACGTAAGTAGACAGGAATTCAAATTAATTTTAGATTACGTGACTTCCAATTCAAAATTTTCTACTGATCTTGATGAAATGATTTCGAATAGAATTGAAAACTTCGTACCCAAAATACTTATTGATTGAAAAAATATAATTTTACAATTGTAACTTCTACATATAATTGTGGCGAGGAGTTATTTATAACAGCTAATTCAATTAGATCTCAAAATAGAGATGATATACAATGGATTATAATTGATGCTAATTCTACTGATACAACTAAATATATTATAAGTCAATGCAAAGACTTAATCGATACTTATGTTTCAGAAAAAGATAGTGGTATTTACGATGCTTGGAATAAAGCAATAACATTTATGAAAGGTGAGTGGATTCTATTTTTAGGAGCTGGTGATTCTTTATATTCGATCAACACAATTGCTGAATTTGATTATTTTTTAAACAGAAACATTGTTACATCAAAATTAATATATGGTAAAATTAGATTAGTAAATCAACAGGGGTATGATTTAAAGACAATAGGAATTGAATGGAATGTTATGAAAAATTGTTGGCAAAATGGCAGGAGAATGTTGCCAGTACATCCAGAAGTTTTTCACCATAGGACTTTATTTGTAGATTTTAAATTTGATATAATTTATAAAATTGCTGGAGACTCGGACTTTTTACTTAGGGTTATTAACTCCGGAATAGAACCATTATTTATTAATCAAATAATCACAAAAATGGTAATAGGAGGAACATCCCAAGCACCTCAAAAGTATAAGCTTGCTATTTCAGAAATAAATAGATTAAATTCTAAAAATAATATAGAAGTACCTTTTCTAGTAAAATTTCGATTTATTACTAAGCTTTATTGTAAATATTTTCTTTGGTGGGCATTGGGAGATTATAGTTTTTTAAAATTCAGAATGTTATTAAAAAAATAATCATATTTTAATGACAACTAAAACATTATTAAATAATACTAATTATGATAAAATAGATAATATTGCAGTTTATTTTTTGTTTTTAGGGTATTTAATTGATTTAAGTGGGAAAATGGGAATCAGATTTTTTTTCGTTTATCCTTCAATTTTTTATTTACTAATTAGGTCATTTTATAAACCAATTAGTTTAAGATATTTCTTATATTTTCTGTTTTGCTTCTTATTGTATCCATTTTTATTATCATTTATTAGTTTTATTTTAAATGAAAACTTTGAATTAATACTTAGTCAGTATTTGGCTACCTTTCAAATGGTAATTATTTTTTTGGCAATTAAAGATTTTGATCCAATTAAATTATTAAATCAGTTTTTAAATTCAATTTTCTATTTACAAGTATTTTCATTGACAGTGTTTGTTGGTTGTATTTTAAATATATCTGTTTTTCTAAATTTAATAGAAATTCTGGGGAGGCCATTTAACGGTGGATATTTTGGTTTCTTAAGAGTTGGTGAATTTGCTTTGCCACAGTTATACTTTAAAAGTACTTTAATATTTGTTTTCCCTGCCATATTTTATTTTTATAAAAAAAAATACAATAGGGCCTTTATTTCTTTGTTGACATTAGTTCTTGCATTATCCAAATCTGGCTCTATGTTAGCTATTGTTGGAATTTTATTCTTTATTGCCAAAAGAAGAAAGATATATGATGTATTTTTTATTATTATAATAATTTTATTTGCTTTTTATTTTGGAGAATCCTATTTGGAAAATTATATAAATTTAAGCGATTCTTATACTGCAGAAGTTAGAAGATCACAGTATAGCTGGTTTATCAATTTTGTAATTGATGAGCCTTTAAAGTTTCTTTTTGGGTCAGGCTTTGGTAATAGCATAAATATTAATAATACTGAAGTAGTAGCATTAGAATTAGATCACATAGACACAATCAGGAAATATGGCTTTTTTTGGTTTATGATTGTTTTCGCTCCATCTTTTATAATTTGCATTATTAATCTATTTAAATCCAGAAATGCAGGCGTTGTCGTTGCATATATATTCACCTTTGTAGCCGTTGGTACAAATCCACTTTTGTTGACTAGCGTTTTTTTTATTTTGTCATTTGTTGTTTTCAGAATAATATCTAGTTTCAATTTAAATGAATAGTTTGATTATCATTACGCCAATCTGGAAAGACACTTTAAATATTGACGAATTAAATAATATAAAAATTTCTTTGTCATTTAATAGAGAGTTTCAACATCTTTTTTTTTATGGTAAGCAATTAGACCTTTCTTTTTATAAAAAGAATTTCCCTAATAGCAAGTTTCATTTTTTTGAAGATTACCAATTTGATACAATTGAAAGTTATAATCATTTACTTCAATCTGATTCCTTTTATTTTACTTTCAAGTCTTATGAATACCTACTAATTCTTCAGACAGATGCGATATTAGTTAAAAATATAGCTCCATTATTATCACTTACGTATGATTATATTGGTGCGCCATGGTTTGAAGGATATAAGGTTCCTTCATTTTTATTTCAGTTTAAATACATCAGTTATTTTTTAAAAAAAATAGGTTTTTATAAGTTTTGTAGAGTCGGAAATGGTGGGTTGTCAATAAGAAAAGTAGATATATTTCACAATATATGTCAAAGATACAAACCTATAAATTGGTTAAACGAAGACTTTAAGTTTGCACTATTAATACAAAAAAAAATAATTTCTGCACCAGATTTTGAAGTAGCGAAGACTATCTTTTTCGAAAAAGATAGTACTAAATTATTGAATTTACCTGATGTTTATGGATATCATGCAATTCAAAAATATTATCCTAAATATTATTGTGAATTAATTATAAGTTTGAAATATATATGAATTTTTTATTTGTTACAACTGCCTCAATAACTGCTGAGGCTTTTTTATTGGAACTTGCTAATGATTTAAAAATTCAAGGTAATAATGTTGAGTTTGCTTTTAGTTTTGATAAGTTTACTGATGCGCGTTCTTCAGTAAAAAAAATTAATGAAATGGGGTTTAAAACTCATTGCATTCCATTTGCGAGAGATATTAAAGTCTATAATGATATTTTTGCATTCTTTAGGATTTTAAAATTATTGAAAAGAAATAATTTTGACATAGTACACTCACATACTTCAAAAGCCGGATTTATTACTAGATTAGCCTCAGTCTTTATTTCAAAGTCTTACTTTATCCATACCTCGCATGATTTTTATTTCAGAGAATTTAAAGACGGTTTTCGGCGGACTTTCTTTATTATACTAGAAAAAATTGCTGCAAGATTTTGTGACAAAATATTTTTTGTTTCAAATGAAGTATTAAACGATGCAATTAGTTACAAAATTGCAAGCTCCGATAAATGTATTTTTGTATCTAATGGTATTAATATAAATCAAGATTTTGAAAATACACTGAACCTAAAAAAAACACTTTCATTAAAAGACGATACAATAATAGTAGGAACTGTAGCGCGGCTTGTCAGAAATAAAGGGTTAGATATTTTTATTGAAACAGCAAGAGAACTTGTTAATAAAAATAATAATTATTTTTTCATTATTTGTGGTAATGGGCCTGAAAAAGAATATTTGTCACTCCTCATAAATAAATATAATTTAATAAATCATATTTATTTTTTTGATTTCTTCAACGAAAAAAATGAATTATATCAAGTTGTAAAAAACTTTGACGTTTTTCTTTTCCCTACTCTTCGAGAAGGGCTAGGTTTAGTTATTCTTGAATCTATGTTATTGGAAGTCCCTGTGGTTACAACAAATTTAGCTCCAATGAATGAAATTATACAACATAAGTACAATGGGTTATTGAGTTTTCCTGGTGATTCAAAAGATTTTGCAAGTTGTGTTCAGACAATTGTTAATAACACTGAATTTTCAGATTTTATAGTTAAAAATGGGTATAAAACAGTTTTGAATAAATATGATTTAAATAGGGTTAATTTTAAAATTATTAATTTATATAATAACTTATTAAAATAATTATCTATGGGATCTGTTTTGCTTTATGGGGCTTCTGGTCATGCAAAAGTTATTTGTAGTCTTTTAGAATCAAATAATATTAAAATATTTTCGATTTTTGATGATAATAGCAATGATAGTTTTCTAAATGAAATACGTGTTGTTGGGAAATATAACGAAGAGTATAAAAAAAATTTAAAAATTATAATATCAATTGGTGATAATTTAACTAGAAAGAAATTGTCTCAACTTGTCTCTCATGATTTTACTTCAGTAATTCATAAATCATCAATTATAGAATCACATTCAATGATAGGAGTTGGCACTGTTGTTATGCAAAATGTTACTATTCAGAGTAATACTAAAATTGGTAAACATTGTATCATAAATACACATTCTGTTATAGAACATGATTGTATAATAAATGACTTTGTTCATGTTTCTCCATCGGCAACTTTATGCGGTAACGTATTTATAGATGAGGGATCGCATGTTGGAGCTGGTGCAACAATTATTCCGAATATTAAAATTGGTAAATGGTGTATTGTAGGAGCTGGTGCTGTAGTTACAAAAGATGTGCCTGATTATTCATTGGTTGTAGGAGTTCCGGGAAAAATAATTAAAACTAGTTATAATGAATAAAACGAAAATTTGGCTTTCTTCCCCTCATATAGGCAATAATGAATTAGGGTATGTAAATGAAGCGTTTGAAAGCAATTGGATTGCTCCTCTAGGTCCTCATGTAAATGCATTTGAACAAGGTCTTCAAGTTCAAACGAAATCTAACCATGCAGCAGCATTGTCATCTGGGACTTCTGCAATTCATTTAGCTTTAATCTTACTCGGAGTTAAAGAAGGGGACAATGTTTTCTGCCAGTCTATAACTTTTTCGGCTTCAGCAAATCCAATTGCCTATCAAGAGGCTAATCCAGTGTTTATAGACTCAGAGTCTGAAACATGGAATATGGATCCACAACTTTTAAAAGTTGCCCTTTCCGAAGCAAAACAAAATGGGAAATTACCTAAGGCAATTATTCCAGTTCATTTATATGGCATGCCTGCTAAAATGTATGAAATAATTTCAGTTGCAAAAGAATTCAATGTTCCTGTTATTGAAGATGCAGCAGAAGCTTTAGGGTCAAATATCAATAATAAACCTTGTGGCAGTTATGGGGAATTTGGTGTACTAAGTTTTAATGGGAATAAAATTATCACTACTTCAGGTGGAGGTGCGTTGCTATCTAATAATGCAGAAATGATTGAAAAAGCTCGTTTTTTAGCTACTCAAGCTAGAGATCCAGCTCCGCATTACCAGCATTCACATATTGGTTATAATTATAGAATGTCAAACGTATTAGCGGGGATTGGAAGAGGTCAATTAGAAGTATTAAACGAGCGTGTTGAAGCAAGAAGGTCAAATTACAATCGATATGTTTCCTATTTTTCTCGTCTGAATGAAAATGGGTTTAATATTAAATTTCAAGAGGAACCTGATGGTTATTTTTCTAATCGTTGGTTAACCTGTATTCTTATTGATCCTAAACTTAACAATGGTTTGACAAGAGAAATAGTCAGATT